>FUFK010068257.1_pt1 | contig 101161 bp, 93 predicted proteins | sample 1021851 | NCBI WGS metagenome assembly FUFK01 (sample SAMEA51879418, study PRJEB19060) | metagenome
AAGGCAGCGAAGGCCGCACGTATGAAGAAGGTCCAGTGTGGCTATTGCGGCAAGCGCGGACACACGCGCCGTACCTGTCCAGCCGTCAAGATTGACAAGCAGGTTTTTGTTGAAGAAACACGGCGCATGCGTATCGCTGCGTTGGAGACTGCCCGCGAGTCAGGCATCGGGCTGGGCTCTATGCTGCCCATCCGTTCAACAGGCTACAACTCTGACGGCGAATGGCGTCGTGACATTTTGACCCTGCGCTATGTCAAGTCAATCGAGTGGGATAGCTGCCACGCTAACCGCCCTAACCTCACGGTGAAGCACGTCGATGCTCGCAAGCTGGGATCATCCGAGCAACACCGATGGACCTCACAGGATCAGATCGAGAAGCTGGTACAGGCTAACAATGTAGCCCTTGCCTACGCAGATGCCGAAGATCAGGAACTCCCACCTTCGTCGCTCATCCCTACGCTTGACCCACCGAAGGGCTGGCTCCAACCAACTGAGCAAAGCCTCGCGCTGGCTATCAAGCAGACGTTTCCGACTACGGGCAACACCAAGCAACGCGCTTGGGACTTCGCGTATCCCTCTGGAATCACTAGAGAAATCATCAAGGATCTCGGACTCACCGAGCACTACCCAAATGAAAACTGGTCTTGACATTTCCCTGACAAAATAATACTTGACTCTAAAGCATTTTGGTGCTATATTTATAGAGTAAGGCAAAGAACTAATAACCTCAAACACTGGAGCCCATCATGGCTATCGACTTCGCAACATTCCTCACCGTCGCCCCTCACGTTCTCAACTCTCGCCTCCCTGTACTTGTCCGTGGTCGTCACGGTGTCGGCAAGTCTGAGGTGGTCTATCAGATCGCCAACGAGCGCGACCTTCCAGTTGTGGAGCGTCGTGCTTCACAGATGACTGAGGGTGACTTGCTTGGTCTGCCTGACACGGCGGACACGTCCATCAACGGTCGCAAGGCGACCACTTGGAACGCTCCTGACTGGCTTGTAACAGCCTGTGAGCAGCCTGTTCTCCTGTTCTTGGATGAGGTTGACCGTGCGACTCAAGAGGTCCGTCAAGGTCTTTTCGAGTTGACCGACAGCCGCAAGATCAACGGCTGGCACCTTCACCCTGAGACTCTGGTTGTCGCCGCCGTCAACGGTGGCGAGCATGGCGCTCAGTATCAAGTTGGTGAAATGGACCCGGCAGAGCTTGACCGCTGGACCGTGTTCGATGTGGAGCCATCCACAGAGGACTGGTTGAAGTGGGCTAACGGTCGCATCCCTACCGTCGTGTGGGACTTCATTAACCATAACCGTAAGCACCTTGAGCATGAGGGTGACTTTGAACCTAACAAGGTTTACCCTTCGCGGCGTTCATGGGCTCGCTACTGCAACACTGCTGATGCTGTGGGCGTGTTCGATGAGGACGGCGATCGTGACATGTTGTTCAACCTTGCGACCGCGTTCCTTGGCTTTGAAGCTGCCGTATCACTTCGNGACTTCGTTGAGAAGTACGAGTGGCAAGTGACCATCGAGGACATTCTGGACGCTGGCGACCTTGCCAAGTGTGAGAAGTGGGGTATCAACGACCATGCTGCGATGATCGAGAAGTTTGAAGCAGCCAAGGTATTCGTCGATGACTTGTCAGATACTCAGGTCACTAACCTCGCGGAATACTTTGTATCTCTCCCGTCTGAGATTGCGATGAAGCTGTGGACCGTTCTCGGTGACTCCGATAACATCAACAACGTGGTGGCGCTCCACAAAGCTGAGACTGGCGAGGGCACACGGGTGAGCGATCATCTGGTCGAGATCCTTGGTGGCAATAGTGATGCTTCATAGGCTACCGCCTATAGACCGCGACCCGGAGATCGGTGATCTATGTAGGATCGGCGGTCCCGGTGATATGCCCCGCAAGTTCTTCAGGCACCATGGTGTTGGGATCGTTGTCAAAAAACACAAAACTCAGAAAGATACCCCGGTGATCCAGTATGAAATAAAGTGGTTAAAGTCTGAGGAACACATGCGATTTTTCAAAGAGGATCTGATCATTGTCTCAAACGTGGACTGACAAGCTAAGTATAGGCGATCTGCTGTATGCTCTCAGGGATGGAAAGCCTGCGATCGTTCTTGACAAAGAAGAAACAGCCCGCGCCAAGTATGGCGACATAGCCAACAAAAGATTCAGGTTCAAACTCCACATTGACGGAGAACAGGGATGGTTAGATGAGGTCAGATTGCGAACCCAATATAAACTTCCTTGACATTTCCCTGACAACTTTAACCTTGACCTATTGCCCTGAAGTGACTATATTATAAGGGTAAGGAGAGAAAACAATGACTGACAAGCCTAACAAGCCATTCAACCTGAACATGCACACCGCTCGCTTGCTTATGCGTGAGCCGTTCTTCGCTGCCTTGTCGCGTCGTATCGACAAGATCGCATCTACCGCGATCCCTACCGCCGGTGTCCGTGTCAACCCCGACACCGCCCAGTTTGAGTTGCTTTACAATCCTGAGTTCTTCGAGTCTCTGAGTGATACCCACAAGCAAGGTATCCTCAAGCATGAGTTTTATCACCTGATTTTTGAGCACGTGACCGGGCGCAAGCCTGCCGATGGACTCAAGCGGATCGATAACATCGCGATGGATCTGGCTATCAACTGCCACATCGCCAACGAGTTGCCGAGCGAGTCTGATCCCGGTCCCAAGGTCAATGGTGAGGATATGCAGGCATGCATCCCCGGTGAAGGCATGTTCAAGGATCTGCCTCCATTCAAAACCTACGAGTGGTATCTGGAGGCTTTGAAGGACATGCGTGACCAGCAGCAGGAGCAAGGTGACGGCGAAGGTGGTCAAGGTTCTGGTGATCCTTTCGGCAACATGGACTCTCTTGACTCACACGATGAGTTCGGTGATGTGGATGGTACGACCCAAGAGATCGCCAGCGAGCGATTGAAGGATTCAATCAAGAAAGCCGCCGAAGAAGCTGAGAAAGCCCGCAACTGGGGCACAGTGTCCTCATCCATGCGTCAGGAGATCATGGACAGGATCGCCACTAAAATCGACTGGCGCAAGGTTCTCCGGTACTTTGTTAAAACTTCACAACGCAGTGACAAGCGTTCGACACCTCGACGCCTCAACAAGCGTTATCCTCGCATGCATCCCGGCAAGCGCGTCCGTCGTCATGCCAAGATCGCTATCTCCATTGACCAGTCTGGCTCTGTGGATGATAGCATGCTCGCCGCGTTCTTCTCAGAGTTGAACAAGCTGGCAGAGATCGCAGAGTTTACCGTCATTCCATTCGACACGCAAGTTGCCGAGAGCAAGGTGTATGTATGGAAGAAAGGTCAAACCAAGAAAACCGAGCGCGTGTTGACTGGCGGTACATGCTTCAACGCTCCCACTAAGTTCGTCAATGAGCGCAACTTTGACGGTCATATCATCCTGACCGATCTGATGGCTCCCAAGCCAGTGCCGAGCAACTGCCAGCGCATGTGGATGACCACCAAGAACTACGCAGCCCGCCCGTACTTCTCGACTAACGAGCGCATTATTGCTATCGACACTTGACATTTGCTTGACAGCACTGACCTTGATCTCTGACTGGATCGGTGCTATATTTAATAGACAAAGGAGAGAAATCATGCCCGCAGACTTCACACCCCGCACAAATGACGACGTAATCGCCAAGTGGATGGATGGCGTAAGTGCCCGTAATCACAAGAGAACTTTGAAAAGTGTAGCGTATGATGATGGCTACACAGAGCTTTACAGCTATGAGTCTCAAGATCGGATCTCGGACGCCCACGGGTTCGCTTGTCATCGCAGACTTCACAGCACCAGCCGGAGGATTCCATTCGATGACAACCTCTCAGCACGTGAACCTCGCCAAAGTCTCACGCATGCCGCGAGGGCGGGATCGTTATGCACCCGCTTGTATGGGAGTCGTCAGCTTTGAGCGATGAGGTTCCTTTTTAGTGGGAAAGTTTAAGCCCGGTGATCTGGTAAAGATCAAAGATGATACGCATCAGGATGGTATACCTGATCATCGGGTTGGTATGATCGTCGAGGATGGGCACGCTTCCGAAAGGTATAGCGGACCCTACACGATCGTATTCCTTGGCACCGATTTGACGTTAAAGTTTCACGAAATGTTCTTAGAACCCTTTACAACTCCCTGACATTTTATTCCTTGACGATCGCTCTCATGCGGTTATATTATAAGGGTAGAAAGGAGAAACGACATGCTTGCTATTCCACTAATCCGCACCGATGACGAGTCAAACCTGACACCCATCGAGCGCACTAAGATCGGTCTGGATGCCGTGATTACCGCTCTGATGATGCAGGGCACACTTAACGATCCGGCTGTGACTGACACAGAGCGCGAAACTTTCACAACCTTGTCGGTTGCTACCATTATTCCAGCAGAGGCGTAAATGAAAACAGCATTTGAAATCAAACTTTTTAACGAAGAAACGCATCGCTATCATTTTCTGGCGATGATTGAAGCCAATACAAAAGATGAGGCTCTTCAAAAGTTCATCAAACGCAATAACTATGAGGCAAAGCCCGGTTTCCGGCTTTTTGTCAAATCTCCGGGGTGCCTATAATGCCTGATCCAGTTGTTGTAAACATGCGTCCAGCCCTTTACACCGATAACACTGGTCAAAAGTGGGCTATCGCTGGGTCAACGTGGGTTGCAGTGCCAGAGGATGCAACGCTCTCCAGTATTGACAACTTTATCGTTTACGAGCCTTTTAAGCCCGCAAAGCCAGCACTTGTTAGTCAATCGTGGGCAGTCAAGGGTAGTAAGGGCAACGATTACACCGTAAGTGTCACGGATGGGATATGGTCCTGTACGTGTGCGGGCTTCGGGTTCCGTCGCAAGTGTCGCCATATCACGGAGGTAAAAGATGCAAGTCGGTGATCTGGTAACGTATTGGTATCAACGTCCACGCTGGCGTAAGGGTCTATCTGTCCATGTTGGTCTGGTTGTTGAGACTGGAAAGTATACCGGCAACCGTGACGTTAAAGTTTTGTGGAAAGGTGAACCAGAGCCACAAACCGAATGTAGCCAACACCTTTCGCCAGTTGACGATTCCTTGACAACTTAAACCTTGACTTCTGCCCGTATCGGTGCTATATTATAAGGGTAGAAAGGAGAAAGCAAATGCTTCAAAACCGAAACGGCATGCTCGCCGCCCTCATTATCGCGGACCTCACTTGTTGGTCTACCCTTATCTTCCTCGCCTTCAAGTGGGCAAACTGTTAGGAGAACCATGTCAGACTTTATCAACATTAGAGTAACCGAGGCAGAACTTGACTTGATCACTCTACTTCTGGAGCAAGCCGGTGCGCTGGAGGACTCCACTGGTCAACCTGCTTTTGAACTGCTCCACGATTTGATGGAGCAAGCTGCGCGACCCGGCGACTGGACCGAGGATCTGGAACCCACCGATCTCGATGGTCACACGTTCACCGTCGCAGAGGACCATTTTATCGACGCAGGCATCCAAGCCCGCGAGCAAGCTAAAGCATCCAGCCGTGCAGCAGAGCGACGTGCGTTAAACTTTTCTGCTCGCGATGATAGCAACCGCACCGATCAACAACGTGTTGACGTATGGGATGCTAATGATCCTAAAAACTGGTAAGGCTTGACATTTCCCTGACATTTGAACCATTGACTTTCACCCCTCTCGGTGTTATATTATAAGNATAGAAAGGAGATAGTTCTATGATCAAACTCGGAAGCATCGTAACTAACATCGGTTTTATCCAAGGGCGCAGCAACTCAAACCATGGGGTTGTTGTTGATCTATTGGCAGACGGCAAGATCGCCCGCGTGTTCTGGGCTTCCACTAAAAAGGCTGGCTTTTGCTCAGTCTCAGACCTTATGGTGATGTATGCAAGTCGGTGATCTGGTAAGGTGCAACGGGTATTTGGCAATCGTGATATGCGTCAATGCCCACGAGACATTGATTAAGTGGCTCGATGATGGCATCGTTGAGGATGTCGACAACTATACGACATCGCTGGAGGTGGTTAGTGCAAGTCGGTGATTTGGTTCGCGGGAGATTGGGCGGCGAGATCGGGATCATCGTGGCGTGGGAAAGCGATGGCTGGCTTGTCAACTTCCCAAAGCACGGCATGGTTTTCCACATGCCACCCAGTCTCTTGGAGGTAGTTGACAACTCTCCTGACATTTCCTTGACAACTTAATCATTGACTTTAGTGCCCGCGGGTGTTATATTATATGTATAGAAAGGAGAAAGCAAATGCTTCGCACACCAGACCTGCCCATCAAAACCTTCCGCGTCACCTTCCACCTTCTGGAGCCCATGCGCCCGCGTCAAACTCGCATTGTCAAGGCACGCGACATGTACGAAGCCGCTCGCCTCGTTGTACTTCCAACAAACGCAATCCAGCCCATGAACATCAAAGAAATCAAATAAGGAGATCAAACCTATGGCTTCACAACTCGACCACGTTATCCTTTACGCCGATGCTGTCCAGCAGTTTGAGGATTGCATCCTTCCGATGATCCAAGAGGATGAGAAGAACCTCGGACACGTTGACATTCCAGCCCGTTCCGAGGCTTGGAGCAACTTCGCTGATGACCTGCACGCTAATGAGCAGATCAGTGATTGGCAAGTCGCAAACTGGGAGCACCCCGATTGCTGCAACGACTGACATTCTCTTGACAACTTAGTTGTTGACTTTTACCTCTCCCGGTGTTATATTATAAGTATAGAAAGAAAGGAGTCCATTCTATGCAACGCGCTATCGATCAAATCAAAATCCAAACCGCCAAACAATACAAGCCTGCGCCTGCGCCTCCAACGCGCAAGCAAATCGACGGCTGGACCGTTGAGCAGTGCGGTCCTCAAATGTGGGTCGTGTTCCGTCACTCCAAGACTCAAGGCAAGCAGGCGGTTATGGACTTTCCTGATCCATCATGGGCTGAATCATTCGCTGCCGGTTGTAACGCCGAGCACAAAAACCCCACGCGCATGAGCGCGGCGAGCCTTCGCAAGAAGAACAAAGAGCACTTGACTGAAGATGACAAGGCTGCGCTCGCCGCGCTCAAAGATGGCGAAGGCATTTAGAAACAACGTAAACAACCCGCAAAGCGCCGAAGCGCGAGAGGTCAAGATAATGAAAACCCCCAACTACATAGCGCCGGGAACTGTGGCGGGCTTGGATTAGTCACAGAGGGATATGTTCAACCCTAACCAAGAGAACAATACAATGCGATAGCGTTACCTCCAATGCTCAGAGAGGTTAAGAGGGCAGATAACAAACAGGATACTCGAACGGGCTGCGAGCATAAACAAAGATCCCCCTTTTATATTATGAAATACTACATCTCCCAAACCATTGTTGAACTTGTTGACGGTCGCCTGACTGGTCGAGAAGTAGTGTTGACCCGCGCCGATGCCAAGGTGGACAAAGATGGTGCGAGGCTACAAAATGTTAAACTGTTTAAGTCCAAGCTGGAGGCGCTTGGTATTCCAAACCTGCACGTAAACAAATACGAGAAGAAGCGTTACAATAAACTTGTGCGAGAACAAAACAAATACCGTAAAGATAAAAAGCTAACNNTNGCNGANATNGCGAAAATGNNNGAGCAAGCTGAAGAACTTGGCGGTGANAATGTTTAAGGTCGGAGAGTTAGTAAAAAGAAAAACNCTNTCANNCGGTAGAGCACAAGCGGTGTGTGTNNTAGTAGACAAAGATGAGAACAACTATACTATTTATAATAACTCTCTAAAGTGTTTACAACAGGTTGCCGTTCCAATCGTTGAGGGTTTGTATAATATGGTAGGAGATAAGTAATGTTTTCAGCAATCGTTATAACTGCTTTAATCTTTGTATGTATTAAACTAAACAGTATCAGTAAAGATATTAAGTTTATACGTATTAGTTTAGAGGAAGTAGAGGAAGCGATTGATAACAATACATGGGTTGTGTATGATAATGATCAACATGCACAATAATAATGTTTGTGTATTGTGGTGTATATAAAAGTATACGTGTATATCTTTTGATACGCTAATGTCTGACATACCGTATCTTTTTTTATACGGTTATGCACAAAGGTTTAGTATATCCGTTATGTGTGTATCGTCAACCTTTTTATCGTGTCAAGTCAGAATATGTCCGGTTTGCGCGCATATTTCGCTTGACTTTGATCGCGAGAGTGGTTATAATATATATGTAAGGTGATGGCACGTGTGGTGCATGCTGATTGCCTTTTGACTTAGACTGGTGAGGTGTGAATGACTTGGGAAACAGAACAAAAGATTTACGATTGTTTGGGTGCTGTCTTGTGGACGGCTATGCTTGTGCTTCTCATGAGTTAATGCGCGAGACTACATAAACAAATACAGTTATCATTTTGTTTTTATTATGACATAACTGTTTAGGTAAGGAGAGATTGTTTGCCGAGAGTAAAACAAATAATAAAAAGAGTAGGGGAAACCTGCACTATCGTCATGTGCTATACACCCATAGTCTTATACGTATACAGTTATGTAATACTAGACTATATGTATAGTAAAGCTGACAGTAATGTGACAAACTGATTTGACAATCATTTGACATTCAATGATTGTGCAGTTTCAAACTGACATATGGGGCACCCCCTACCCCCCTACTACCGGGATATATGTCTCCGTATTATTGCGGGTGGTGATGTGGCGCGCTATACCCGTTTTCGATACGCCTAAAAATTTTTCAAATATTAGACCCCTAAAAAAACCGCCGGTAAAATTTTCCCATATTTACATATGTGGGATATTGGGAGCGGGTGAAGGACTTTTTCGAAATAGCACCTAAGCACGACCTTAAGGTAGGCGACTTAGTGACATGTTCGTGTCATGGTGGGGTGGCAGTCGTAATGGAGCTATATGACCAGCACACAGACACAGCCCCTTCAATGAACATGGCAAAAATATATTGGATCACATACCCACATACAGGCGTAAAAGAAAGAGTGTGGATGCACACTATTCGAAGATTACGAAAATATGTAAAGTTGACATAGTTAATAAGTGGACGATCCAAAAGATTTCAGCGAAAACATAGCGCTATTCGAAGTTGGAGATTTGGTTAGGTTTGTAGGATACTACTATTCACCAGATTACGTATATGCGGATTCAGAGAACTATGAACTTGGCATAATAGTGCAAACCATGGCGCGATATTTTTATCAACCAGCTTACAAAGTATATTGGTTTAAGAAAAAAGCAATTACAGAAACCGTACAAGAATATCTTCAATTGGTTATTATAAAAAAAGGTGACTAATTATAAAGTCGGTGAAAGCATGTTAATCAACCCCCAAATACTTAAGCAATTAATAACAGAAGAACTTACCAAATCGGAAGTGAAAGATATAGTTGCGAAAGAAGTCGCTAAGCAGCTAGCTAGCCGCGATACTAAAAAGCTTATCGAAGATGAGCTTGGGAAATTGTTGGGTAAATCGACCGCGAAAGATGAAATTGCGGAAATCGCGAAAAAGGTGCTTAAGCGACTTTACAAGGATATGGCTATTAGCCATCCTTATATGATCGATCGAATTAAGGTATAATCTACAGTATGAGTAAACTTACAGCTGCAGTCGTGTTGTGCATGATTGCATCAACCCAAGCAAATGACTTGGCGCCAAATAATTCCAAAGATGCAGACCAACCCCCACTAGGCGATAAAATTGTGGGCGAGTCTGTACCGTTGCACATGGAAATATACTATTCCCCAGCCAACTACTGTAAAGTTGATCCTGACGCAGAGTTAATCACTCAGTTAAATCAATGTAAAAATCAACGTAAGGGTTGGCTTAAAATTTAACACATATATACTATGTGGACATAATATTAAGTGTGGGCGATTTTGTGTATGACACAAGATCAAAAGATATCGGGGTATTGTTGCGCCGCGAGTTGTCCGATATGACTCGCCGTCAATCCGATGTTAAAATTTATGTATGGTGCATTTATTGGACAATGGCACACTTTGATAGGTACACGGAAAATAGTGTAATTAAAATGGTGGATTCCGGTCGCTTGATCCTGCACAAAAATATTTAATATGTGGGATATGATTACTGGCATAATAAAGGTGATAGTGTTATACTATGTATCGGTGACATGATCGTCGATGTTGCCACTGGTCAAATTGGTGTTTTGCTTTCTCGCGAACACCGTGTAACCTTTGAAGATGATGATTTATATTTTTGGTATGTTAATTGGAACATAGATTTAAAGGATCCTCGAATTGCCCCTAATCCGCTTTGGATGGAAGAACAAGGATTAAAAATATCTATTTATGTTGGGTTCTACGATTTATACCCCGCAATACAATAAAAAAATTTTACGTAAAAATAAAATAAAAAATATCTGAAAAAAAATTTCGGCGTTTAGGGAGTCTTATGTTATCTGTCCACATGGAAGAATTTAAAATTGGGGATCTGGTAAAATACATTTACTACGACGTTGATGATATGAGCACCGAACATACAAATATAGCTTTTGTCTTGGACATTGTTGAGGACCCTGACGAAAAACAAATGGACCTGTTCCCAAAAATATTAATATACGATACCCACCTAAGACAGACTGTGTTGACCCACTATTATAATATTGAATTTATTTCACGCGCAACATAGTTACAATGTGGATCGTTTTTTAAAACACGCAAAAACTTATGTTGATATAGCGTGTGCGGTTGCATGGGTGGCTAATGTTTTTTTATTAGTTTTTGCATCTTACGAACATAATTATGAGCTTCAATTGTTAAGCTTGCTTAATATGTTTTTATTAAGTTTTCGTTTGTTAAGTGCACCAAATGGTGATTAGGACATACTTATTAATGGGTATTTGTTAATGATGAAGATTTTTTTCTTAGCCATTATTGCGAATTTAGGGTGTACACAAGACTATTCTGTTATAAATTCCAAAGAGCCTGAAACAATTGTTATAACCGAAACTATCACTGAAACTGAAACAGTTGAAGTCGAAGTAGAAGTTCCTGTTTATGTAGAAGTTGAGGTGCCTGTTAACGAAGGCGTAATTTGGATTGACTCGTTCACTCAACACATGTCAATTGATGGGATTGATATTCTATGGGTGGTTGATCGATCGGGATCGATGGGACGCTATAATGCTGAATTGTTAGCCGGTGTTGAAGCCATGTTATTAGCACTACCAGTTTCAGACTGGAGACTTGTAATGATTAGTGCCGATCCAACAAGAGCGGTTGTTAGTAACGAGTTCCCACTAGTGCCGGGAGATGATGTTGATGATGCAGCTGCAATGTTGGCAACATTAACCTCCGCACCGTATGAAGAAGGATTCAACGCTGTTTATCAATATATAAATCACAATCCCTACTCTTCTACATGGATGCGACCGGAGGCTGGCTTATTAGTAGTCTTTGTATCTGATGAGGAAGAGCAGAGCGATATCGAATATCCACACCCATCAGATTTTATAAGTTGGTATGGTTCTCTCAGAATGGGGTCTGTATTTATGGCAAGTATTGTTAACCATGACTCTAGTGTATCTTTATGTGGTTGGGTTAATCCTATTGATATTGGCGAAAGATACATGGAGGCGACAGCTATGCTCGGTGGAGTTGTGGTAGACATTTGCGACACCGATTGGTCACCCGGTGTTACAGATGCAACACACTCAATTGAGCCAGTTGAAAAAGTAAAATTAACTCACAAAGCTGAAGCGGATTCAATTAGGGTGTTCATTAACGAATCTTTAAATTATGACTGGTATTATACAGAATCAGATAATACTGTATATTTTACAACAATTCCCTCCGCCGGTCAGTTAGTAGAAATTGGCTATAGATACATAGAAACAGATACCGGCGACACCGGAACATAAGGATTACTAAAATGAACAAGATTATGAAATTTTTTGCAATGATGGGGTTATGCTTTGTCACCAGCGTGGGTTTCGCTGGAGATAATTATAAACCCAAAAATCCAGTAGAGAAAGTTAATCGTTCTCTTAGCTCTGTGGAGAAAAAAGTAAGAAATGCAGCTGTTAAAGTAATAGCCGGCGGTGGTCATGGTAGTGGCACAGTTGTTAATTACAGAGATGTGACATTGGTTCTTACAGCTAAACACGTAGCAGATGGTCGCCTTGGTATGGAATATTTAATTGGAACTGAACATGAACAACGCTCTGCTGTTTTGATATACCAAAGCAAGGAGCATGATGTGGCAGTGTTAATGTTAAAAAATAATTTTCGATATTTAAAACCAATGGACTGGAAACCGACAAAAAGTTATGACATCGGGATGGATATTGTTTATTCTGGTCATCCATCATGGCACAAGTTAATGTCTTTTCAAGGTAGGATTGTTGGTTACGAGCAGGATCCTGAAGCCGGCACACAGTTAATTGTTAATACGTATGGCTGGTTTGGTTGTTCTGGATCTGGGGTTTACTCTACAAATGGTGAATTGATTGGTATATTATATGGTGTTGATGTACAATATACGTACGCTCCACATATTCAAGAAAACATGATCTGGGTTGCGCCGATAAAAAATATTAACATGGACGAGGCTCTTAACAGTTTTTGTCGCGGAACCATAAAAAACTATAAAGCATGTCGATAAGTAATAAATGGCTTAGGTATTTAACCGAAGGTGAATTAAAAACAGTTGGAATTGTTGTTTGTCTTAATGATAAACAACAATTTTTAATTATAAGACGCTCCGATATAGACGATCGTGCGGGTCAATGGACTATGCCCGGAGGTCACATAGACGATGAAGACGGCTCAATAGAGGCTGGAGCAGTTAGAGAACTGGAAGAGGAAGCAAATTTATCTTGTAAAGTCTCTGATTTAAAATATTTGGGTAAAAAAGGCAAAAACAAACATTATTTTATGACTCAAAAGTGGACAGGTGAGGTAAATGTTGACAAGCCTAATCCACACACCGGTGAAATTGAACACGATGACTGGAAATGGGTAACAATAGAAGAGGCAAAAGACATAGAAAATTCAAAGATTCCGATCTATTTATTAGAGAAAGCTTTGGAGATGTCTAAAAATGGATGATTTATACGGTCCTCTCGACGAAATTATTGAAGAATTTATAAATGAAGATGGCACCATTGATGAAGAAAGTCTCCATCAATGGTTTAAAGGTGGTGGTTGGCGTCAAGCTGGCGGTAAATATGATGGAAAACCGTGTGCAAGACAGCCGGGACAAAAAACTACACCAAAATGTGTTTCACGTAAAAAATACAAAAGTATGACTAAAAAACAAAGAGACTCCGCTGGTCGTCGCAAAAGAAAGAAAGATCCGGGTCAAACCAAAAAAAGAGGTGCTGCAAAGCCAACTTACGTAAAAACAGACCCACAAAAAGGTGGTCGCAAGAAAAAGAAAAAAAATGAGGAATTACAAATGGATTTAGAACAAATTATTCGTGAAGAACTTGACGCAGTGCTTGACGAAAAAGCAGGTAAAAAAGACGCTTGCTATCATAAAGTAAAATCACGTTATAAAGTGTGGCCAAGTGCATATGCCTCTGGTGCTTTGGTTAAATGTCGCAAGGTTGGAGCAAAAAATTGGGGTAATTCTAAAAAAGAAGAGCTTGAAATTGAAGAGCAAAATCAAGAATTAGAGGAAATAGTTAAAGAAGAACTTGAAGCTGTTTTGGATGAAAAGAAAACTGACAAAGAAAAAATGAAATGTAACTCTTCAAGAAGAATTCGCAAAGGCGAACCCGGTTATGGTAAGAAAAAGTTCGTCGTTAAGGCATGTGAAGGTGGAACTGAAAAGATTATCCGCTATGGTGATGCAAATATGGAGATTAAACGCGACTCTCCCGCACGTCGAAAGTCGTTCAGGGCGCGCCACAATTGTAAAAATCCCGGATCAAAACTTAAAGCACGTTATTGGTCATGCAAGAAGTGGTAAAATATGAAATTAATATTAGAAAATTTTCGAAAGTTTATCACAGAAGCAAAAAATCTGGTGTGCCCACCTGCAACACAAGATTTAGAACTCAATACTAAAAATAGAGACTCTGCTATTCACGCAGAACATATCCAATATGGACCTTTAAACGTCGATGAGCCGGGTGATTACTGGGAAAGGACAGCTGAATACTGGAATACCACAGAAGAAGCAGCAAGAGCCTCTAATTGTGGTGTTTGCACTGCGTTTGATATCTCTCCAAGAATGAAAGAATGTATGCCCGGCGATACTTCTGATGAAGATGGTGAGCTGGGATACTGTTGGATGCATCATTTTAAGTGCCACTCAGCACGTGCATGCAGAACATGGGCAAAAGGTGGTCCGATCGCTGAGGATTCTGTATCAGAAGACTGGCAAGAGCGCTCAAATATAGGTAAAGAGGCTTAAAATGTTGACCGATGAGCAAATTTTAGCAAAAACTGCTGATATTTTAGAAAATTTAGATGAAAAATTCTCTAAATCTGAAAGATCTAAGAGAAAAAAGAAGTGCGATAACCCAAAAGGGTTCACGATGAAGCAATTTTGCAAAAATCAACGGTCAAGATCCAAAAAAGGTGAAAGAAAAAACGAATCTGTACTCAGAGAAGTCACCGAAGACGAAATGCGGGTGCTTGAAGATGTGTTGGATGACCTAAATCCAGCAAACTTGCCCTTAAATGACCTTTTTAGCAACAAAATGCGCGTTGTTATACCGTTTCCAACCATAGACACCAACTCTGAGCTTGGAAAGTTCTCAGAATTCTTCAGATCTCAAGAGTATGACGTAGATTGGGAGAAAGGGATGGTGTATGCCGAGCGCGATATGCGCACATCCGACGATTTACTGGGTATGTTAACGGGAGGACCTGAACCAGAGAAGAAAACTAAGAAGATTCAGATGAAAATTGGCAAACTTTTCGCCAAAATAGCCGATTTAAGCAGAAAAAAGGACGCATTGTACCAAAAAGTCTATAAACACTTGGCTGATATCAACTATAAGTCGTCAAATGGTCAACCAGTTCGAACACCAAACCGAGTTACCTTAAAAATGATTAAAGCAGCTCTTAGTGAGGAAGAACACGAGAATTTTAAAAGAATCACCAATCAATTGTACTTATACGTCGTAAGCCCGGGCACCGCAGGGTCTGCGGGCTACAGTATGACTGATTTAGCCACTGAATATGGACAATATTGGCAAAAAAACGCCGCATTTATTAAAAAAGAGATAAATAACCTCGATAATGACAAATATTCCATTATTATTACTCGACATCCGATAGATGTGCTCAGAATGAGTGATTTTGACACGATTACCTCATGTCACTCTCCAGCTAGCCGCCAAAATGCCTATCAATCCTACTATAAATGCGCTGTAGCCGAGGCTCAGGGGCACGGAGCGGTAGCATACGTGGTTGAGACAGAAGAGCTTCTGAGCGCTACCAACACGGGCAATATTGATAGTGCAGAGCAAGAAATCCAAGAAGGCGAGATATTTGCTGACGATAAACGTCCATTTACTGGAGATATTGAACCAATTTCTCGCACACGGATCCGTCATGTTAGATATTATGAAGGAGATGAGCCTCCAAAGCGTTATGATGATGGACAAGATGTCGGAATGCCTGAAAAACGCGTCTATGGTATGGATATTCCCGGCTTAACTAATAGAGTTGTCGATTGGGCAAGAGCAAGTCAAGAAGAAGTCATCGCAAATATGCCAAAACAAGATGGTATGATTGATCTTAGTAAATTTGTGTTATTTGGAGGATCTTATGAAGATACTGCTGGCAAAGAGGGTCGACGCCAACTAGTGCGTCAACTAGTTGGACCGGGTGTAGAGGTTGAAGGCTCAATGAAGCAAAATACCGACACAGAAGATGACTTGGATGCAAATTTGGTTGGCGACATTATCGCACAATACGAAGGACAATGCGAAGAAATAATGAATGAGTTCAACGACAGGATGGCTCAAACATATTCTGACTATGAAGTTGGTGATGATGGCGGTGAAGGTGCTTATATTAGACCTTTCGCAGCGTTTATTGCAAAATGGCCAGTTGATGAGTGGAAAAGATTACCCGGCAACAATGAAGAAGTTGTGTGGAACTCTGTCGATGAAGTGATTGCGATATATGGTGATATATTTGAAGATTCGAACAACTACACGCCCGTTATTCGTCGTGTTCGTGAAGAAATACACTTAACTATGAAGGTTAACTTTGAACACCCTGACATTTATGGTAACGGTTATATGGCTATGCCAGAAGAATACAGAGACGCACTTGAAAACATTGATGTAATAATCGACGATAGAAGAGATGCTTTTCAGGCTGTTCTCACTGATTATTTCAAGCGTGAAGGACAAATGGAAGGCGGTGTATATATGAATCTTGCTATGTCCATCGAAGATGGAGCGCTCACTTCATATGAATGGGATCTCGAAACTGATGGACAATACTCCGAGTCATACGAATCATCTGCGCAATATACACATTACTACGAGCCAGATGACTTAGGACTAAGTATGGAAGTGCTTATGCAAATTGTTGATTCTCGCGACTTTAGAATTGAATTGAGAAAACAACTTTTAGAAGCACCAAGAAATGAAATAAATACCCAATATTACTTATCTATGAATGCAATAACAGTAGATCAAAGCGGAGAGGTCGCATTTACCGCTGTGTTCACGATTAACGCTGACGAGCCTGATATTATGGCTCAGTTGTTTCAAGAGCTTGTAGAGGGTGAAATGGACGATGAAGACAACCTTACAGTAGTATTCAACAGAGTATTGGCTCAGTTTGTTAATTCTCGCAAGCCTGCATTTATGCAAACCAACGAATCAATTGTTAATAATTGGAAGGGATTTTTAAATGGCTAACAAATATATGACAGATCCGGATTATCTTTTTGCTGTATTAACTGCAATGGTGAAGAAATTTGGTGGCTCAATAACCTTATCAAAAGAGGAATTAAGTGCCGCACAAAAAGGTGATTTAATTGGAATGTATTATGAACCAAAAACAGATTCAATAGTATTTAAAGAAGTAGACACTGAAGACTTACTTCAAGCATCAACAATTGTTAGGGACAATCAAGAGACTCAATTCGAAAATTAAATCTATCAGCACATGCTTAATTGATTTCAGTGGCATATTTACTCAATAAAGAGGTACCCTTAAAATGGCATTTAATACATCGTCCAAGCTGGTTGACGGCGGCGCAAATTTAACAATATCTGGAGCTGATTCATCACTCACGACAAACACCACGTTTACAGCTAGCGCTGCAGCAGCGGGTGCAACAATCACTATTAATAGTGGAAAACCAACAGCTAATCAGACAATTGTTCTAATATCAACTGACGGAACTTCAAAAACTTATACGGCTGTTTCTGGAAACGCAAACGCTGCATCAAATCAATTTAGTATTGATAATAATCATGACGATGTTGCATTGTCGCTTGAGTTAGCGATTGAACACTCTAGTGGTCACAACGGTAAAATTCTGGTTAGTCGCTCCTCTAATGTTTTAAGTCTTACTCAGTCAACAACGGGAACCGCTGGAAATACAGCGATCACCAACAATCTTAGCAATACCGACGCCCCAGACAATTTTGTGGGTGGATCAAACGGAACATTGGTAGCAGCGAGTCTTGATATTAGCGGTGACGCTGACATTGATGGAACAACAAACCTCGACGATACAGACATCGATGGCACACTAGTTGTTGATGGTAGCAATATTTCATTAGATTCAACAAGCACACTAAACATTGACAACTCAAACACATCGAACGGAATAACAATTGGTACAGCCACCAGTGGGGTGCCCATTTCGATTGGTCATACTACCTCCGAAGTTACAGTCAATGACAACCTTACAGTTACCGGCGATTTGACAGTAAACGGAGCCTTAACAACTCTTCAGAGTACAAATACGATAATAAAAGATACTCTCATTGAACTAGCAAATGGCGCTTCTACCGGAGCAGATTCAGGTATCATCATCGAGCGCGGCTCAACTGGTGATAACGCTGCATTTATCTGGGATGAATCACGTGACGAGTTTGTTCTCGGAACAACCACAGCAACTGGTGCTAGCACCGGTGATTTAACAGTTACTCGCGGAAACTTAAGCGTTGAAAGGATAGGGGCTGGAACCGAACAAGCACAAGCAAAAGTTCATGCAATAAATGATGGCGCTGCGTCACCGAGTCTTTCCACAAACGCTGTTGTCATTATTGAAGATGATAATCGCCCAGCATTACAACTTGTCGGCTCAGCAAACAATATTGCATTGATCCAATTCGGAGACAATGCTGCTGCGTCATCGGGGCAGATCTACTATGATCATAGCACCGATAAATTACGAATTGATGCTGGCGGGAACAGTGATCGTATCACAGTCGACGCAAATGGTGATTTAACCGTTGCTAATGATATTAAATTAACATCTGATTCTGCGGTTCTTTCTTTTGGTGCTAGTTCCGATGTAACTATAAGTCATGTTGCCAACACCGGATTATTACTTAACAGCACAAATGTAATACAGTTTAATGATGCAAGTCAAAACATTGGCGCACCTAACGCAACCACGTTAGACATTAATGCTACAGATGAAATTGAACTTAACGCAACACTTATAGATGTCAATGGTAATTTAGATGTATCCGGCACATACACCGGCGGTGGATTAATGACCACCGGTGGAAACATTGTAATTCCTGATGCCGGTAGTATCGGATCCGCTTCAGATACAAATGCAATTACAATTAGCTCTGGTGGCGTTGTTGCTGTAACTGCTACCACTGCCAGCTCAGCTGCAAATAACGGCGCTCTTACTGTAGCCGGCGGTGCAGGTATCGCTGCAGATTTATCAGTTGGCGATGATTTACGATTAACTTCCGATGATGCTGTTTTATCAATGGGGGCAGACAATGACGTAACCTTAACACATGATGGCACGACCGGCGTAACAATAGCAGCGAACCCAATTACTTTAGATTCTGGTGCTGATATTGTTTTAGACGCTGATGGCGCCGACGTTATTCTTAAGGACGGCGGCACAGAATTTGGTAGATTCACAAACTCTTCAACTGATTTTGTTATTAAATCTGCAACAAATGACAAGGATATAATTTTCAAGGGTGTTGATAACAGTCAAGAAATAACAGCATTGACGCTTGATATGAGTGAAGCCGGCGCTGCTGCATTCAATGGCACAGTCACTGCTAATGCTGGCGTGATTATTGACAACATCACAATTGATGGCACAGAGATTGATTTAAGCTCTGGTGATCTTACTTTAGACGTTGCGGGTGACATAATTCTAAACGCTGATGGTGGAGACATACAGTTTTCTGATGGAAGTGATGATATTTTAAAAATCTCAAATTCTTCTTCGGATGTAGTATTACAACCTCTTACAGACGCAAAAGATATTAAACTTAATCAATATGATGGTAGAACAATTCTTGAAATTAACGACGCTGGATACGTTGCTATCGGAAACGGAGCAACAGGATCGGGTGAAATAAGAATTTACGAAGATACTGACAATGGAACAAATTACTCAGGATTCAAAGTAGGTACACAGAGCGGAGACATTGACTATGTTTTACCAACCGCAGATGGAAGCGATGGTCATTTTCTTAAAACAAACGGATCCGGTGTGTTATCGTGGGCTGCTGCAAGTGGTGGTGGTGGTTCGACTGCTGCGGATGATATTACAAACGGTGACGCAGCAGTTAATATTGTTACAACGAGTGGCAACATTACTTTAGACGCTCAAGCAAACGATGCTGACATTATTTTTAAAGTTGATGATAACGGTCAGGCGGTCACAGCGCTTACCCTTGATGGAAGTGATGAAGGTAATGCAGTATTTGTTAACGATTTAAAATTATCCTCCGATAGTGCAGCGATTCACTTTGGCGCTGACAATGAAATTACGCTGACTCATGTTGCTGATACCGGCTTAACTCTCAAACACACAGCAACAGCCGATGACAAGCCTGTTACGTTGACCCTTGCCACTGGCGAGACTGACATGGCAGCAAATGACGTCATCGCTAAAATTGCTTTCCAAGCACCAGATGAGGGAACAGGCACTGACGCTGTTCTTGTAGCTGCAGCGATTCAAGCTGTATCAGAAGGTGACTTTGCTGCAGATGCAAACGCCACAAGATTAGAATTTATGACTGCTGCTTCTGAAGCGGCTGCAGCTAAGATGACCTTAAGCTCTGCTGGTGTTCTAGATGTTGACGGCGGGATTACAGTTGATAACATAACCATCGATGGCACTGAAATTGATTTATCGTCAGGGGATTTAACACTTGATGTTGCCGGCGACATTGTTCTTGATGCAGATGGCGCAGATGTTATTCTAAAAGATGGCGGTACAGAATTTGGTAGATTCACCAATTCTTCAACTGATTTTATAATTAAGTCTGCAACAAACGATAAAGACATGATCTTTAAGGGCGTTGATAACAGTCAAGAAATAACTGCACTAACTCTGGATATGTCTGACGCTGGACGAGCAGTATTTAATAATGATGTAAGAGTTGGCGTTGATTTGGAAGTGCTTGGCGCTCTTTTTGTAGGTGCCGGCGCAAATGAGTTCAGTATCACGGAAAGTTCCGATGATATTACGCTTAAAAGTCTGATCTCCGACAAAGACCTGAAAATTTCAGGAAACGACGGTGGATCAAACGTTGATGCGTTATCCTTTGACATGTCTGATGCGGGACGTGCAACTTTTAACAATGATGTAAGAGTAGGTGTTGATTTAGAGGTGCTTGGTGCTCTTATCGTAGGTGCTGGAGCTGATGAATTCAGTATTACCGAAAGTTCTGACGATATTACTCTGAAGTCATTAATCTCTGACAAAGATTTGAAAATATCAGGAAATGACGGCGGTGCTAATGTTGACGCGTTGTCTTTTGACATGTCCGAAGCTGGCGCAGCTACCTTTAATTCAACCGTTACAGCTAACGCTGGTGTGATTGTTGATAACATTACAATTGACGGAACAGAAATTGATTTGTCTTCTGGAGATTTAACAATCGATGTTGCCGGCGATATTATTCTTGATGCTGATGGTGCAGATGTTATACTCAAAGATGCTGGCACTGAATATGGTAGATTTAGCAGAGTATCATCAGACCTTGTAATAAAATCAATGAGTAATGACAATGATATGCTGCTCAAAGGTATTGATGGTGGCGTAACCATCACTGCGTTAACTTTAGATATGTCAGATGCTGGGCGAGCAACGTTTAACAACGATGTAAGGGTAGGTGTTGATTGCGAAGTTCTCGGTGATTTAATCGTCGGCGCTAACGCAGATGAATTTAGTATCTCAGAGGGCTCTGACGATATTACTATTTCTACCCTTGTTCAAGACAAGGATATGATCTTCAAGGTCAACGACGGAGGATCCGCGACAGAAGTATTCCGACTTGATGGTGACGTGTCTGCGTTAAAGATTGCTAGTGGCAAAGAACTGCAATTTGCAGACAGTGGTGAGAAAATTAGTAGTGATGGAACAGACTTAACTATAGCTAGTGGAGGTAAAGTTGTTATTGATTCTGTAGCAGGTATAGATATTGATTCTGCTGCTGGTGATGTTACTTTCATGGACGCAGGAACTGCACAACTTGCTTTGGACTTAGATGGTACTGCTGGTGAAATTATAATGCAACTTAAAGTTGATTCTGATGATTTTGTTTTTAAACAGTACGACGGGACAGAAGTTATTAGATTTACTGATGGTGCCGATGTTGAGGTTAAAGATAACATGTCACTTAAATCAGATGCTAGTGTAGTAAAATTTGGCGCAAACGAAGAAATTACACTTACTCACGTACATGATACTGGCTTAACCATAACAAATACAATTAATGGTACCGATAATAGACCATGCGTACTGCAACTTAAATCGGAAGAAGATGCTATTGTTTTAGATGATGTAATCGCATCTATAGAATTTGCTGCCGGCGATTCTGATGGAACTGATGGAGCTACCGTTGCGGCAGGTATTCACGCAATTGCTGAAGGTACGTTTAGTGCTAGTGCTAATGCAACTAGTTTGGTGTTTACAACTGGTGCATCCGAGACTGCTGCTTCTAGCGCCGCTGCAAAAATGAAATTAAGCTCCGTTGGAGATTTAACACTATTTGGTGATACTCACACTTTTCAGTCAGAAAATGCTAATGATCCACAATTATTAATCAAAAATACTGCTAATGATGCATCTGGTGGTGCAATTATTTTCGATAATAATAGAGGTGGAAACAATGGAGCGCAAAATGACGTTTGTGGTAAAATTGAGTTTGCTGGTCAAGATGCTAGTGGCAATCCTCAAACATATGCGATTGTTTCAACCACTATTGAAACAGCAACTCACGGCTCTGAAGGCGGCTCATTTACAGTCGAAGTCGCAAATGACAATGGAAACTTGTCGACCGGTCTGAAAATTGTAGAATCCAGTGCAACCGGCGTATTGAACGTGGAGCTTGCAGCAGGCACAGCTTCACAAACACACACTGCTGGTCGATTGGGTGTCGGAAACAGCGCACCAAAAACAGCTTTGGATGTTGTGCACGATTACCACAACGTAACATTTGAAAATCAACTTGCAAGCGCTGGCGATGGTGGTGGGCACGTTATTAAATATAACCGCGGATCTAACCCAACTCTCACACTTGGTCAGTTACATTACCTAAACACTTCAGGTGTTTGGACTCAGACCGACGCAGATGGTGTCGCAAACGGAGGGACACAATTACTGGGTATTGCCATGGGCACTAACCCACAGAGCAATGGTATCCTGCTTCACGGCTTTGTCAGAGTGCCACAGGCTGAAATTCTAAACGTGCCCACTAATGTTGATGGTTTGCCAGTATATGTTAGCACAACGGCAGGGCATATAGATTTTAACGCTCCAGCAGGCGCCGGTGATTTTGTGAGAATCGTAGGACACGCAGTTGACAAAGACAGTAACGATGTTCTAATCTGGTTCTGCCCATCGCCAAACCACGTGGAGTTGTAGTGAATGGCTGACTATACTAAAATTAACGGAGTTGCAGCAGCAAACATTGTTAAGGTTGATGGTGTAGCATATGCCAGCATAGCAAAATGTGACGGCGCCACATCACCTTCTTTGGGTGCTACTCGTTGGGTTGTTGGTGCAGATGATGGTCTAATTGCACATGCATCAAACTCTGATCGCACATCTTGGACCACATATAACAGTATCACCGGTAGCGTTACAACCGATAACAAATTTGATATTGCATTTGGCAAGGACAACAGTGGTAATGGCATATACATTTGTACTCGAAACGGCGCACAACGGGAATTACAAATATCAACCACCGACGTTACATCAACAGATGATTGGACAGACATTAGTTTTGATGGCGGAAGTAATCGACAAATAATGCAAGTGATGTGGGGCGCTCGATCAGATGGGAATGTTGCCGGCACGTGGTTTGCAGTCGGGCAACAAACCAATGAAGAGATATTTAGAAGCACCGATGGTGGCGCAAACTGGAGTGCAATTGATTTGTCAGGTCTGACCGATCATGCTAGCGGCGTTTATATTAATGGAATTGCAAGCGACGGACAGGGGAACTGGATGTTTGCTCAAGCGGATAGTACATCTGCAAGGCTGTATTACAGCACCAATGATGGAGCATCTTTTGCTGTATCGACGCCGTTTGACTCAGCTGGAGGTAAAGGTGTTCCGGGTCGGATCCACGGAATTATATTCACAAATAATTCATGGGTAATTTCATATAGTAATTCATCGCAACATCATGTTCGTTCATGTGCTGCATCTGATATCACTGATTGGGGTACCGAAAAAAGATTAAACAGTTTAGCGCACATGTCGTCTAACCAGCAAAAAGCGCAGATGGCTGCAAACTCAAGCGGACGAGTTGTTATTACAACCACTCAAAACGAGTCTGAGCTTTACTTTTTTGATGTAAACGGCAAAACGATCACAGGAAATGAAACATCTAGTAACGAATTTGGTACGGGAGATAATTACGTTAACCTATCAATGAGCGGTGATAATATTAAGGATGTCGCAACAGATGGTAACACTTGGTTGTTAGCGTGTCAAGATGGAGACATCTGGGAGAGCACTGATGACGGAGAGTCTTGGAGTCAAATTGCCGACAATCAAGGCGCAGATGCGGCAGACGACTTTACATCGATTACTTGTGATGTGATTTTACCCTTATAAGAACATCCATACTATTTATTGAAAATCAGGAGAAATAGTTTTGGACTTGACAGAAGCACAACTTAGAGACATTATAATAGAAGAGTTAGAGAATTATCTCAATCTTATAGAATACAATGAAGATGATCCGCTTGTGGAGCGTTGCCAAAAAGGCTATAAGACGCACCCAACACGAAAAACTAAGAAAATGTTTGGCAGAACCTATAGGAATTGCGTTAAAGCTGAAGGAATGGACGAGGAAGAGCTTTACGAGGCAGACCCTAAGAAGGGCACTGGTAAGAAGCCAAAAGGCTCTGGAAGGCGTTTATACACCGATGAAAACCCAAGTGATACCGTGTCGGTAAAGTTTTCAACTGTACAAGATATCAAAGATACGCTGTCCAAAGCGTCTTTTAAATCTAAGTCACACAAACGTCAATCACAAATTATTAACTTAATTCACCAACGAGCGAGAGCAGCATATCAAAATGCTAAGGATCCAAAAGTAAAAGCACGTCTCAAAAAATCATATGATTATGCCAAGAAACGCAAAGAAGCTTCTAAACGCAAAACACAAAGAATGAATAAGAAAAAATAATTTTACTTGCAATTGATCTCAAAATAAGTTATTATATAAAAAAACTTAATGTATCAGGAATATAATGTTTATTAAAAGCGATTTTGCATTTGTGCATATCCCAAAAACTGCCGGTAAGGCAATGGAAAAATACTTCCATAGTTTACCTCGAAATCACGATGATAGAAACTATAAAAAACTTGAGCATATACCGCTCAGTGAAAAGCTAGATCAAATACAAAACAAAAAAGTTTTCTGCAACATTAGAAATCCATGGGATTGGTATGTGTCGAGATACTTTCATAGCTTATACTCATTTAATCCAAGAAAAATTCCAACAGTTCGAAACGCATTGAAAACGATAGGATATGATATTGAGCTTTATAGGAATTATAGTACACATGAGATAAATGAATTTTTTATGAAAAAAGAAATTTTCACTGATTATCTTGAATTTATTTATAATGACAATTTTTCACTTTTAGAGCAGAAGGAGTTTTGCCTTCCAAATGTTGGTGCATTAACTTTTGAATATTTTAGACTATGTTCAACAGTTGACATTTCAAGAAATACAAAAATAAAAGATGTATTTGAAAATCACGATAAATTAATTGGTGTTGATATGGTTTTTAAAATGGAGGAGCTTCCACATAATGTTTTTAATTATATAAGAAATATAAATCCAAAATATGACAATGTTAAATTTAGTAATATAAGAACAGAACACAAGCTTTCCTCTCACAGAAACAACAACTATCGTGAATATTACAATGATAAAACACGTAAATTAATTCAGGAAAAAGAAACTTTTATAATTAAAAAGTTTGACTATAAGTTTGATTAATAAATAATTAACAATATGAAACTAATACTTGAAAATTGGCGCACATATTGCGAAGAAGATTTTGTAATGCTCTATGAGAGTTATGAAAAAGGTACAATCACAGAAGAGCGCCTTCTGATGCTTTGGGAAGATAACGTCAACAGAGAATACGAGCAAATGCTAAATGAAGGCATTATGGATATTCTTGCGATTGGTTATGAAAAAGGCAAACAACTTGTTGGTAAAGCAAAAGAAGCATATGATAACGCCATGGCAAAAGTTAGTGATTTTTACATAAAACTTCTTAATCAAGCTTGGTTGCTTACCCAAAATGTGAAACAAAGTGTGCAAAAAGTTGCGTCTGTACTAAAGAGTGTCTATGATAAGGTGTCGGCTTTCTGTGATAAGCATCCTATATTTTGTAAGGTGGTTAAGATTTTTCTCGCAATGTTGGCTGTTACTGCGGTCATGATGTTGTTCAGCAACGGCGCAGAGGCGGCGGTGGCACACCCAACAGCACCGGGAAAAGTTATAAGTGACAAGGGGATCAACGCGATGAAAGGAGTTTTAAATCATATGGCTGAATCAAAGGATATGGCTGATCAGGCTACACAAGAATCTTTTGTGCAAGCTTTTAACTGGTTAGAGAAAGCACATGCATCTAAGGACATGGTTGATTTAGCCTCTTCTAGCAAAGAAGGTTCGGATTTCGTGATGCGGTGTTGGAATGCAATGCAAAAAATATTAAATAATCCAGATGTTAGTGGACTTCAAAAAAAGATTTTCTTTGATCAAATGGCATCTAATGGAGAAAAAGTTTACGTAACCACAACACAAGTAACAAAAACACTTAGTGGCTATGATCCACAAACAATTGAATTTAGCTCTTTGGCGCTTCCAAGATAAATGAAACACTTACTTGAAAATTGGCGCAAGTTTATTACCGAAGATTACGAACCGGTTACAACTCTTCGTATATTCGACTTTGACGAAACCATAGCTCATACAACGTCAGAAACACGTGTTACAGCCCCTGACGGCTCAACTGCTACCCTACGTAACCAAAAAGAGTTTGAAGACTATATGAAGGCAGCTGCAGCTAAAGAAGGAGTTGAAACATTTGATCCTGTAAGAGATTTACAAGAACTTGGGTACAAAATTGACTTAAGTGACTTTTCAATAGTTAAAAATCCACTTGAAATTACTGTTGTCACTGATATCATGCGAAACTTTACTACAGATTCAAGAACATATGTTTTAACTGCAAGACGAGGCAACTCTCTTGGACCAATTATGGATTATTTGGATCAAATTAATATTGACTCATCTCAGATTAGACCAATCGCAACGCAAGGCGAATCTAAGGGTGATGTTATGGTTGCTATGATGAAAAATAAACTCATGGATGACGGAAAATCAAATATTAATCGTATTGAGTATTATGAAGATTCTCAAAAAAATATCGACGATGTGCTACAAAAAATTTGCGATAACCCAGAAATTAACGACGTCAAACCGGACAATTTTGAGTTGATCGTGTACAAAGTTATCAATAATGATGATCGGTATTCGTTACAAAAGATTGAATGCTAATTAAATTACTAGTTATGAGTAGTTGAGGTATACAAAATGACAACGCGTGAAAACGGATGGAATGAATATTCAAAATTAGTTTTGGAACAGCTGGAGGCTCTTGCTGTCGGCATTGAAGCTGTTCGTAGCGATATGCAAGAAATGAGACAAGAGATTGTTATTATGAAAGCGAAAGAAGACAAAGTTACTGAGCTTAGAGTATGGAAAGAAAAGATAGATGATGTTACCTCCCCAACTCAACTTAAAAATTTGATTGATGAAGTTCAGTCACTTAGAGAATTTAAAACTAAGGCTGTTACGGTGTTTATGGTTGTGCAAACTATGGTTGGTGCTATTTTAGCTTGGAGCACTCTTTTTTAATTGACAAATATAATAAATTTGTTATATAATAATAATGCACGATTTCAAAACAGGAGACCTGATAGCCAAAAAACATCCGTCTAGAAATATCATACTGAAAACTGGTATTGTGTTATCTGATTCTAAAAGCAATATAGTTGTTAAATGGTTGACGTACAATAAAAACTTTTTCATGGAAAAAACTCACGATATATTTCATGAATTAAACAAATATCATCTTTTATCAGTTCAATCAATTGATAGAAATAATAAACGGGCTTTTTTATATTTATTAAATTCTAGTTAATGTATGAGTCAGAATGATGATTATGACGAATTAGCTGAAAAAATAAAGCTCGCGGTGCGCCAACTAAATGGAACTCTAGATTATGAAGGAGTTGATAGGGAATCGCAGCTTATACCAGAAGTTGCAATTAGTGGAACTGGTCATATATTCTGCTTTTCTCCCGGTAAAAAAAGTTTTGTTAAAATTTCTAGAGGCATAAAAGGTTATATTATAAAAACTGTTGAAGGTACCCTAGACAAGTATTTAGTTTATACATGGGATGGTTATCTTGTCGAAATTGATGATAGTGAACTCATTTTTACAGGATTTGATTAATGTTATTTAGATTTAATTTTTTTTGGAAGCTTTTGTTATCAACATTCGCTGCTTGGATATTTTACTTATTTGCTGGATTTGAACTTACCGTTATTATGTTGTTGACGATAATAGCAATATCAGAAACTAACGATGTTAATTTTTTAATCTAAAAAGACTATTTAATATGTGTCGGCTAAGAGAAAGAAATATTTTAAACTTAACAGCAGTGGTTTATCGCAAGCTGAATTAGTTTTTTTAATTAAATGGTTTGATCAAAAAGATTCTGCTATTAAATACGAAGGACCATTTTTAAACGAAAAAGATGCCGTAGATGTACTTAATGAATTTTTAAAACAAGGTTTGTGTGGTTGGATTATTAGATACAATGATTAAAAAAGACAACTTTGGTGATGTATACTCTAAAGAGTTTGAAATTGGTGACATGGTGGAATGGACGACGTGGGATAAAGAAAGTAACACGTGGGCTTCTAGTTATGGCGTAATAATTAAAATTGAAAATCAAATAAAATCAAATAGACTAGTTTCTATTTCAACTGTAAAACCCATAAATGAGTCATATGCAGAAGTTGAATTATTCACAATTAGCCTAAGAGCGATAACAAACAATTTTGTAGAAAATAAAATACAAGATTAGTGTTAATATTTTAACGTATAAAGAACTATTTATTACTTTAAAGTGAGAGTTTGATTACTAATAATGAAAAACATTATTTCACAAATGATTAATAAATTCATGCCTTTCGCACAAAAACGCATGGGTTTTCACAAGCCGCCAAGATTATTTTTGAGGTCAGACCCAAAAAATGCTAGCAACCCTTTAGGTAAAACTGCATATTATGATCCGACACAAAAATCAATAACTATTTATATTACTGGACGTCACCCAAAAGACATAATGCGTTCATTTTCACATGAATTAGTTCATCACGCACAAAATTGTAGAGGTGATTTTGATAATGTGGGCAATATGGGTGAAGGCTATGCTCAAGAAGACGAACATTTGCGCGAAATGGAACGCGAAGCCTACGAAACAGGAAATATGTGCTTCCGAGATTGGGAGGACAGCATTAAAAGCACTATTTATTTTGAACATCTACAAAAAGGAGAAAAAAAGATGTCTACTAAAGATTGGAAAAACAAAGAAATAACTCAACTTCTTTCTGAAGCATGGGGATTTAAATTTAATACTCTCGAAGAGTTTGATGAGTTTAACGGCTCTGGCGAGCTTCAGGCAGAGGGCGAAGAAGAGCTTGAAGAGTTAGCGGGAGCTAAACAAGCCCGCGATCGTCGCACACCACATAAAAGCGCGAAGTTTAAAGATGAAAAAGATGACGAACAAGAAGAGTCAGATGATCAAAGAGATGAACCAAAAAGAAAAATGGCTGAAGCTGAAGAGATTGATGAGGCTGAAGAAGTTGTCGAAGAGTCTGAGGAGCTTGAGGAGTCAGAAGATCTCGATGAGAAAAAACATCACGATGATGATGACAAAGACAAAATGGATGAATCCGACGATCAACAAGCAGAACTTAAAGAGGCAATTGCGACACTTCTTCGCAAACACTTACGAGGCTAAAATAATGTCAGGTAAGTACAAAAATTGAGCTTAAAAAGTCAAGAAATCGTTTTATTAAAAAACTACTATTATTGCAAAACAAAGAGGAACACGCAATGTCTTTAAATTCAGACTGGAGAGATTTTCTTAATGAAAGTCTAGATGAAAAAAACATCTTTACCTATATTCAAGGTCTCCAAGAAATAATTTCCAATCTCAAACCTAGAACTATGACTGAGAAAAGAAGACTTCAGTTGGCGAAGACACACTTGCGTGAGGTTAAAAGATTTGCACGTAGAATGGAAAACGAAGTTAGCTTGCTTCAAGAAAAGGTTAATATTCTGGAAGAGTCGAAAGGAGATGAATAATGGGCGGTGTCGCTGGACACATGGCGCATTTGTCAGAGGATATTGATCTAACTTTTAACGATATAATCTCTATCCTTTCCAAAGTCGCTAATGCAGAAATTAAAAATGCTACCGAAAAAGTTGACGGTCAAAATTTATTTTTGACCGTTAATTTATCTGGTGAAGTTAAAACAGCTAGAAACGCAGGGGATATAAAAAAGGGCGGCATGTCCACCGAAGAATATGTTAGTAAATGGAAAGGACACCCTGCAGAAAATGCTTTTACAAACGGATTTAAAGCAATTTCATCATCTTTACGCAAGTTAAGNCCTGATGATATTGAAGCAATATTTGCGAATGGTCAGAGGTANGTTAATATGGAAATAATGTACCCTAGTAATCCTAATATAATTTTATATTCTTCACCAAATGTGGTTTTGCATGGCTTGCAATATTTTGGTGACGAAGATGAAACACCAGAAATGAGAGCGCTTACAAAACAAAAGTTCTCAAAACTAGCAAATTTAATTGATGGCGCTACAGAAAAAGTTGGAAGCGAACAATGGAATCTGAACGGTCCAAAAATTGTCGCACTTAAAAAATTAGCTGACGGCACTGCTTTAGAAAATGTGACTTCAAAAATACAATCGTTTGCATCTCCTGTTGGTATGGATGCAACACTCGGTGATTACGTAAAAATTGTTGTTGAAAAGTATGCAGAGCAAGTTGACATGCCAGCATCTGTGACAACTAAATTAATTACACTGATGTTAAATCCAGATGAAGCAAAGTCTCAAGGGCTAACGGTCGTTAATTTAAAAAAAGGACTGCCTAAACCATTGCAGTCTGTTATATCTAAACTAGGATCAAAAACAAATTCTAGAAAATATATAGCATCAGTGCTGCAGCCAATTGAGATAGCGATTAGCGATTTTGCTATTGAAGTACTCCGTGGTGTTAAAAGTTATTTTGTTGATAACAACGATCAAGAAGTTCAACGTATGCGCGCCGAGCTTGAACAATCAATAGCATATCTTAAATCGTTGCAATCATCTGGTGATGTAAAAATGGGTGAACTAATTGACAAACAATTAGCCAAGCTTGGTAAAATTGAAAACGTTGCTTCATCCATGGAGGGGGTGGTGTTTGAGTATCCTCCGGGTTCCGATAAGATATATAAATTAACCGGCGCTTTTGCCATGGCTAATCAAATTATTGGTCGTGCGCGTCGTTCTGGTATGACTGAAGAAATGGAGGATGAATCAGATGATCCTGTAGTTGATGCTGACTATCCTAAAACTGTGGCTGTTGTTCCCGGCGCATTTAAACCACCTCACAAGGGACATCTCGACATGGTTCGAAAATATGCCGATGTTGCTGACGAGGTAGTAGTATTAATTTCTCGTCCAACAAAAAGTGGTAGAAGATTGCCAAATGGTCGTGAGATAACTGCTGAAGATTCGCTCAAAATTTGGAATGTATTAATTGGTGACTTATCAAANGTAAGAGTTGAAATTTCAACACACGCATCGCCAATTAATGCTGCATATGAATATGTTGGCGATGAAGGTCCGCTTAACACCGGTGACAAAGTAATGTTAGGTTGTAGCACAAAAGGTGGTGATTGTAAAAGATGGGCAGGAGCACAAAAATATATTAAGTCAGGTGTTGAATTGGTGCCAGTTACTGGTGTTAAGCCAACAGTGCGATCCAGTGGGGCGCCATACAGCGCAACAGATTTTAGAAATGCTCTCGGTAATCCAGAGGACAGATCTGAGATCGCTGACTTTGTTGGTGGCGAAAACGTTGCAGCTGTCCTTAACATCTTGGGTCTTGGTTCTGTCGAGGAGATGTCGGCAATGGGAGGAGGCGCAGTAGCAGGGTATTCAGCCCCTTTGGGATCTGGGTCGGGTAAGCCGACCCAAAAAACTAAGAAAAAGAAAAAACAAAAACAATATATAGATTTAGGTTTACTTGCTGAAGTTATGGAACTAATTATAGAAAGAGGCGCCAATGATGAATCCAAATGAAGAAAAAACTCTTAGAGAGAGTATAAGACAAGTTATTCGACATGTCAAGAATAAAAAACTAAATCAAGAAAATCAACTGCGTGATATTATTAAAAAGTTTGCTGATTTTGAACTTAGTCAATTAAACGAAACAGAAACACCAGATGTTGATCCCGCACCTAACAAGTCAACAGGAATAAATGTTTTAGAACAACTTCTTAAAAAGATTGTACCAGTTCTTGAAGATGATTACAAGTCTTTAACAACAAATTCTGACCAAAGACAATCTTTTAGATCACATATTTTAAACGCCGTGGTAAACACGTTAACACCGACACGAATCAATAATCAAGCTGGTGAAGACTCTGATTTAGATGAGGAAATTGAAATTAATATTGGTGATGACGCTGAGGACGATAAGTTTATTGACATTCGAACAGACGCTGAAAAAGCGGCGGACGAAGAAGATGAGGCAGATCCCCGGGACGAGTTTGGTGCAGGTGTTGATGGCGACGAGACTGGAAGAAATGTGGCTTTTCAATCCTTCAAGAAAGTTGAAACAAATATTATTGACTCATATGAACTTCTTAGTGAGCCAGAGGATCAGGAATTATTTTATGATTACTTGATTGCTAATTTAAAATTATATTTTGATAAATTTGAGGAAGAATTAGCAGATACTGTTTCTGAGCCTACAAATCAAGCATACGATATGGCAAAATCAAATGATCAATCTGCGCAAACAGGCAGTGATGATTTAGAGTTGGAGTTATAAATGCCGCACAGTGACGACGATCCAATACATTCACAATTATCTGACGAGTTTCCGGGGGTTGGAATTGTAGCTACTACTTCTGACGGGTCGACGGTTACACTGAGACGATATGATGTTGAAAGTCAAAGTGATATTAGGCGCGCCTTTGAAATAATAGACGGAATAGACAAAATCAGAACTTCAATGACGAGTGAATTATCTAGCAATCCAAAAGCATTTGATAGAGCAGCTAAGCGACATGGCTTCACTGACCCGCTCGGCGGTGCTGATGCTGCTGGATACATAGAGGCAGTGGTAGATGAAGCCAAAGAATTAACACATGCCCGGGCAGATGTTATGTACTCTTTTGTAACAAGACATGTGCAAACCCATGCCGAGGGTAGACACGACTCCGGCGGCGGTTCAGAGTCTCCTACCCTAACCACCGACGACGACCGGGTCACTGCCGCGGAGGCTGCAGATATCCTCGATGCGGTCGGTGAAGGTGCCGTCACTGTTTAGCGCAGAATTATAATATGTCACAAAAAAGTTGCTTGACAAATAATTCTCTGCGGGCTATACTTTAATTGTGTTCTGTTTGTGAAAGCATATGAAAGCAAAGAATATTACTACTAACAATAAAAGTATCATAAAGAAATTAAAAGATCAAAATAAAATTAATGATAGTTTATTAGCATGTGTTGGTTCTTTATCATTAGAAGAATTGATTGGACTAAAGTTTGAATTATCTGCAGAACATATAAATAATAGACTTTATGGTTTCGATATTTGGAGAAAAACTAGTTATATTGTGAAAGATGCAATTTTAAAATTTGCTATTTCAACTACTAAGTCTAAAAAAGATGCAGCAAGATTCTTAGGTTTAACATCGCAGGAATTTTATAGAGTCTGCAAACAATATGACGTAAATGATTATTTTGATTAGAGGTGAAAGTGAAAAAATTATTTAGTTTGTTATTCTTAATGGGCTGCGCTGCAGAGTTAAACACAACAGATAACAATGATAGCCCAGCGCCCCCGCCTGAACCACCAGAATTTGGTGTCAACGAAAGAGAAGATTGTGATCAGGCAGCAATTGGTTCAAGCGTTTGTGATTTGGTATTATTGGACCAAAATGAAGACATATGGCGTCTGTATGATCATGCTGGAAAAGTAATAGTAATAGATATATCTACAGTTTGGTGCTATCCATGTCAAGTTGCCGGTCACCACGCGCAGCCAATTCAGGACGAGTATGGTGACGAAATTGTTTTTGCGACTATCTTAGTTGAAGGACCCACCGCGGAGCCGGCAACACAGGAAGATGTGCAACAATGGGTGGAAGAACACAATGTTACAACTGCTCCAGTTTTACAAGGTAGTAGAGAGTACGTTGTTGACACTGCAGGAATTACAGGTTATCTTGTAGGTGGGTTTCCAACTTACGTCTATATCGATCAAGATTTAAAAATACACACAGGGCATGTTGGCTTTAACGAAGAGTATGTTCGACTTACATTAGACCAGTTATTATGAAGAGAGAAATGAATTGTGTCGTTTGCGGCACTGAAAACTTAAAAGACAATTGGATGAGAGGTGTTATAAAATGCACCAAATGTTCTCATGTATACCGTGATTATCCAAAAATAAATTTACACGAATATTATTCTAATATCTATAGAGATTTTAAAAACAATAAAGATAATTTACAAATAACTGTTCATAACCAAAGAGCTAATTTTATACTTTCAAAAGTTGGTGAGTTTATTAACATTGATAAACCTTTTTTTGAAGTTGGGTTTGGTTATGGGTATTTTTATGATTCTTTAATTAAAAAATTTCCAAAAATAGAATATTCTTGTTGTGAAATATCAAAGCCATTAGCTGAGGTAAATAATATGAAAGGGATTGACACGCTTAATTGTTCTTTTCAAGATGTGCCAGAGAATAATAAAAAATATGACACGATTGCATCATTTGATGTTTTGGAACATTTTTATGATCCAAAAGATTATGTTGATAAATTAAAAAAATTATTAAACATTGGCGGTCATGCGATAATACAAGTGCCAACAGATAGGCAGATTCATTTTAAGAATAAATTTGATGGTCACTATCATTATTTTTCCGAACAATCATTAAAGTATTTATTGAAAAAATCTTTTGATAATGNTATGTTTTATAAAACTAAACCACAAGAGACAGCAAATGGTGCAGAATTTTTAACCGTCTTTAGGAGAGTAAGATAATGTGGAAAATATATAAATGGGATGGTCACTATATTATGGGCGATCTTATTAGTAAGCATTCTAGTGAGGATGCTGCATTGAAAAAAGCAGCGAAAGAAATAGAATTTACTTTTGCTGAAAAAGTCAAACGAGGTAAAGAAACTTTGATTTGGCTTGATAGCGCAGATCACACACCGGTAGGTGTTATAGTAAAAAGGACTCGGGGGTGATATAGGTTTCGACGTGGTATAGAAAAAATTGAGTGCAAGCAGGTTAGATACGACCTTAACAGTTCAAACAACTTAGTTGCAAACAACAACTTACATTTCGAACAGCGCTTAGCCGCTTAGTAGACGGGGTTTCATAAAACCTTGATACCCAATTTATGATAACAGGTAGAATTCCTGCGAAAATAAAAAATCACAATGGATCCCTAGTTTGAAGAAAACAGGTGGAGCGCGACAGGGTAGTAAGCGCGGTTGAGTATACTGCCTATCTTTTCTGATTTGTGATAGTAAATTAGACAAGCTTGTGAATGACTTTATTTTGGAAGTATTGCGGACGCGGGTTCGACTCCCGCCACCTCCACCATTAAAGGAAATAAAATGTTTAGTTGGTTTAAGAAAAAAGAAATTAAAGAAACAGCTCCAAATTTTGATTTTGAAGACACAATTGAAGAAACACTTTGGGAAATGAAACAAGAATACGATCTTGAAACCGAGGAAGTGGAAGCAACAGTGTTTCAAAAACGAAACTACATAAATTATATGAATGAGTGTCTAAGAATTAAAAAATGAACATATGGATTGCACTATACAAAGGGAAGGGAAACATAATTAATTCCATAGTGCGCCGTTGGACTAAAAGTCAGTATAGTCACGCCGAACTAATACTTGATGATAAGAAAACATGGATTGGTATTAGTCCTTTTATAAAATCACAAGTGACTGATAGAAAGGATGTTGACTACAATTCGAATAATTGGGATTTTTATAAGATACCTGTGACAGATGAGCAATATCAATCAATATTAGAATTTTATGATATAACCCGAGGAGCAACATATGATTGGATCGGAATGTTATTGTCTCAATTTCTATCGTTCAGCATTAAACAAAAAAATAAATGGTATTGTAGCGAGTGGATTTTGTATGCTCTTAGAATATCATGTATCGTTGATTGGAAAGTAATTCGAATTTTTGATCAATCTGACTTGTCACCTTCAAAATTACATGATATACTGTTAATATGTAATTTTAAGAAAACTAATTTGGAGTAAATTAAATGACAATTCACAGAGATATGTATAATAAAACAACAGAAACAGAGAGACCCACAGTAATGGTTTCTGGCGGATTTGATCCTGTTCATGCAGGTCATATCAGAATGATTAGGCATGCAGCTGAATATGGTGATGTGATTGTGATTGCAAATTCTGACAACTGGCTGTGGAGAAAAAAAGGCTTTGTTTTTATGGAGTGGGAACGTAGAGTTGAAATATTGAATGCTATTAAAGGTGTTGTTTTAGTTGATTCTGTTGATGATTCAGACGATACAGTATGCGAAGCCATTCGCCGTCATAAGCCAACATACTTTGCCAATGGTGGCGATCGTGGACGTTCAAATACGCCAGAACAGTCTGTTTGTGAAGAATTAAACGTTGAAATGTTGTGGTCTATTGGTGGTGACGAAAAAGTAGATAGTTCTTCTGAATTAGCAAAAAAAGCAAGAAATTTAAATTTACCACCTAGCAGAGATAGACCTATAACTTCTGATAGATGAATTTGTTACATATATACAATGATGGTAAGCGCAAAAACATTAAAACTTGATATGTCATTTAGACCCATTGAAGTGATAGACGCAGTTGAAGGCTTGGTGTTGTGTTTAATTGGAAAAGCACAAGCTATTGAATCACACACTCATGAAATAAATTCTATAAATGAAAGTTTTAAATTACCATCTGTAATTGCATTAAAAAGGATTGTTAAGTTTCATTTCAAAACTATGGCTTGCAAAAGACAGAATGTTTTCTGGCGCGATCAATATCAATGTCAATACTGTTCTGCAAAACCTAACATTGAAAAGTTAACAATCGATCACATTGTACCTAGAAGCAAAGGCGGAAAAAACACATGGGACAATTTGGTCACTGCATGTAAAAAATGTAATCAAAAAAAGGGCAGTAAAACAATAGAACAAGCAAATATGAAACTTATAAGAAAGCCATACACACCAAATTCCAGTGTGCTTCGAAACATTAATAAAAATCAAATAAGTCCAATTTGGAAAGATTACCTATGGGAAAACTATGACTAAACAAAACATCACCTGCTATCTATCAGAAGTAGGTCACAAAAATTTTCACTATCCAACTGATAAAAAAGCAGTTTTAAAAAAAGATTGCGTGTATGAAAAATTAAGTTGGGTGTGTCCTCAGCCATTAATTGCAATAAAAACAAAAATTAGTTGTTTATCGCCTATGTCCCTTGACAAACGCAGCGTGGATGATATAATATTTAATAACAACTCAGAACAATCAATCATTGTCTGGGTTGATAAAAATATTGCCCCTTAGCTCAGTTGGTAGAGCAAGCGACTGTTAATCGCTGGGTCCGCGGTTCAAGCCCGCGAGGGGCAGCCATCTTAACTAAGGAGAAAACATGTCTGTTGTAAAAAGACTACAATCACTAAACTTGCCTGAAGACGCAATCATTACGCTCACTCGCGAAGAGGGAACGGATGTCTTCGTTCACAATGAAACAGAGGTAGAGGATGCAATCAATGAAACCAGCGTTATCTATGACTTTGCTTCACTTATTGCAAACACTAAGCTTGACGCTCGTAATCGATGGAGTGGAAATATTATTCAACACCTTCGTGAAAATGATTTTCTTGATGAGTACGAGCGCGGAACGTTCGCTTTTGAAGATTTTCTTGCTGAAACACTTACAGAAAATTTTTATGACACCGATTTGATTGAGTACTCAACTGAAAAATATGATCACAAGCGCGGTTTCACTACTTTAACTGCCCAAGTTGAAGTTCCATTTGCAAATTTTGCTGAAGTAAACCCATTCGTATCGGGATGGACTGTATCAGTTGAAACAGATAACGGAACTTTATCATTTGACGCATAATCCTCCTATTTATATTAGGAGGATCAGAATATGGGAAACTGTGATCAATGTGGATGTTCGTGTCCATGCACTTGCGAATGTTGCTGTAAGTAAAAGCGCTGTTCTGCTCGCTTTATAAGCAGGACGTGGTTGCCGATCGTCACGTAGGCAAAGGTTGCCGACTTACCTAGTCCATGGCAGAAAAGTCGTTTTTGGGGTGAGGCGCCACAGGCAGGCGCACCGGGTTGTTACCCCGACCGTTGTTGGTTCGAGTCCAACCGCCCCAGCCATTTTTTATTTTAAGCCATAGTTACTAATGTGGAAACGGTGGCAGAATTAGCGATATTAGCTATGAGTATGTTTTTGGCGGCTTTCTTTTGTATGAAGGTCTTGTTTATACCAGATTCAGCCATAAAAACCATAGACAAAATTTATGAAGTCGAAGAAGAGATATACCGAGAACGATAGAGTCTTGGTTAAATCATTTGCTGGTCCAAACGTTTGTGTAGTTTTGAAAAGAAGATATCTTGTCTCTAAATCAAAACACAAACTTGGCGTTGATGGTTGGGAAGCACAGATTACCAATCAAAAAGAAGTTGAAAAGCTTCGAAAAAAAGGTGTCCCTTATAAGCGAGGTGAAAAGCCTAAAGTTTGGGTATTTGATTGGGAAATAATTAAGAAATGTTGACACTTTTTCAAAAAAATGCTATATTTATAGTGTAATCAGAGCAATGTGCCTGTTTACAACTTTATACTATCATTGATAAAGGAGAAAACAAAATGACAAGTATTATTCGTAGAAGTGCGCTTCCCGCACGCACAATTTCAAAGCGGGAATTCCTCACTCCATTTGATGAGATCTTCAACACGCTAGTAGGCGATATGTTTCCAACTCTTCATCAAGAGTTCGGCAATGACTTTTTTGTTCAAGGATCATATCCAAAATGCAATGTTTTAAACTTTGATGATCGCGTCGAAATTGAGGCTGCCATCCCGGGATTAGCTAAGGGTGATGTAAATGTTGAAGTAGTCGATGGTGTTCTCACGATTAAAGGAGAAAGTAATCAGCGCCTCGATGTAGAAGACTCACACTATGTTAAGAGAGAACTTAAGCGATCCGCATTTGCAAGATCTTTTAAGTTGGAAGATAATTTAGATGAGCTGGGAATTGCTGGAGAATACGCCAACGGGGTGCTTACAATTACAATTCCCAAAATAGTACACACCAACGCAGAACCTGTGGTGCGTAAAATAGAGATTAAATAGGTAAAGTGCCTCCCTCTTAAAAGGGGGGGGTATTTCTTCTTGACTTTGTTGAATATTTGAGCTATATTATCTATGGAGGCAAAAATGAATCACTTAGGCTATGCCTGTATTAACATGGGCTTTTCTTCGTTGCCAAAGTCGCAACGTATCACAACTAATCGGAGCATGATTAAAAGAACGTTTAAGGATCGTGGTATTGAATATGCTGCTGAATTAGCACTGCAAAATTTACGAGATTTGCGAACTATTCTTGAGTGGAATCTTGAGAATGATATTTACTTTTATCGGCTTTCTTCCGATATTATTCCATGGGCTTCTGAGTACAATCTCACAGATATGCCTAATTTTGGCGCTATTCACGCTGCAGCACTGAGCGCGGGTAACTTTGCCCGTGAGCATGGAATGCGCCTCACAGCGCATCCGGGACCGTTTAATAAACTAGCATCTCCCAAAGAACGTGTGTTTGAACTTACCAAGACTGATTTATCTGTTCATGGTGATTTGTTTGACCTTATTGGTTTGCCGCGCACACCATACGCAAAACTTAACATTCACGTTGGTGCAGCTTATGGCGACAAGCCATTTGCGCTTGATAACTTCTGTCGCAACTTTGAACGGTTGCCAGAAAATGTCCGGTCACGATTGACTGTTGAGAATGATGATAAGACATCTCTTTATTCAACTCTTGAATTGTATGAGGGCGTATACAAGCGAATTGGTATCCCTATCGTGTTTGACTATCATCATCACATGTTACATCCCGGTGGGCAAACTGAACAGGAAGCACTTGAACTTGCCTTATCTACGTGGGGCGATATCAAGCCAGTTGTTCACTATGCTGAGTCTCGTTCGCTTGAACACAATAATCCTAAGATTAAACCACAAGCACATTCTGATCTTGTGTACAACGTTTTAAATGATTATGGACACAGTTTTGATATTATGATTGAGGCAAAACATAAAGAGCTAGCACTACTAAAATACAGAAGCAACCTTAAATCTATAGCTGCAAAGTAGTAAACTTACTATTTATTGTACACAGTATTGGTTATACATGGCTAAAAAGAATTATGTGCTAGACACTAGCGTTTATTTAACAGATGCTAATGCAATTTATAAATTTGATAATCACGACATATTTGTTCCGCTTAAAGTGTTAGAAGAAATTGATGGACACAAAAAGCGACAAGATTCAGTCGGTAGTAATGCACGCCACATAATAAGAATCCTAGATGAGTTGAGATCTAGAGGCAGTTTAGAAAACGGTGTTAGGATCGATAAAGGTAAGGGCATCCTTAAAGTCATGTCATACAGCTGTGTTGAGCAGTCAGATTTTCCACCAGACCTCAATTTAAAAAATGCGGATCACATAATTATTGCTACAGCTAAAACAGTTCAATCATTAGCGCAATACAAAAATAGAAAAACTATATTAGTTTCACGTGATATTAACATGCGTGTGATATGCGATTCAATTGGGATACAAGCAGAAGACTATACATCTGAAAAGGCTGTTGGTAACTCTGATGAATTGTATACGGGATTTGTAGTTCATGCAGTGGATGATCAGATAATTGATAGATATTATGAAGGCGAAGCTATAACTATTGATGAAGATGAGGTTACTCAGATGTGGTATCCAAATCAATATGTGATGATGGTATCAAACGCTAACGAAAAGAAATCAGCTTTAGCTAGATTTAAAAATCATTTCACGCCACTTGATAAAATTGAACACAAAAATATTCCTGATTGGGGTATAGACTCAAGAAATAAAGAACAAGCGTTTGCAATTGACATGTTGATGGATCCAAATGTTAAAATTGTATCCCTTATTGGTCGTGCGGGTTCAGGAAAGACCCTTCTTGCCATAGCAGCTGGTTTACAACAGACAATTGGATTGCGAACTGATGAAAATCATTATTCACGTTTGATTGTCTCCCGTCCTGTTCAGCCGCTTGGAAAAGATATCGGATTTTTGCCGGGCACAATGGAAGAAAAAATGCTTCCATGGTTAATGCCTATTCAAGATAATCTTAAATTTTTAATGGGTGATCGCGCTAACATGCAAATGTATATGGAAAAAGGGAAAATTGAAATTGAAGCATTAACCTATATCCGTGGAAGATCAATAGCCAATGCGTTTATTGTAATTGATGAGGCACAAAACCTAACAAAGCACGAAATTAAGACTATCATAACTCGTATTGGCGAAGGGACCAAGATTGTTCTAACGGGAGATATCGAGCAGATAGACAATGTATATGTTAATGAGACATCCAACGGTCTAGCACACGCAGTTGAGAATTTTAAACAATATCCTATTTCTGGTCACGTCACATTTACGAAGGGCGAAAGATCAGAATTAGCAACTTTAGCTTCAAAAGTGTTGTAAAATAGTTTATTGTATGTTATATTATTAAAAGGAGTATATTATGAATAAAGAACAATTAGGTGACATTGAAAAAGTTATCAGTGAGGAAGAAGCTCACTACAATGAAACTCTAGGAGTGGTTGTTCAGCCGGATGGTGTTCTTCAGAAGTATTTAGTTGAATACGTAGGTACAAAATTCGATCAAGAAGAAGTAACGGTAAACATGATTGCAGAGACACTTGCACACGAATTTCCAGACTTCATGTATGCTTTAGCAGAAGAGAACTTTCTGCGAGGTTACCAATTAGGATTAGACGATGCATATAAATCATTTGCTGGAAAAACAGAAGAAACTTTTGCAGAAAAACTCTGATTTTTACACCGCCCGCGGCACACACGTTTATTTTAAAGATGATTTAATAAATGATGTAGATGTCGAAGGTGTAATTGCAAAAATAGAGGCAAAATTACCAGCTCATCTTTTAGATGAAGTTGAGATGATAGTTATTGGCTGGTTTGATGAATTTGAGGACAGAGGTATTAATGCCTTTTATGACTCCGGTGCGGTTTATGTATCAAATATGCAGGATGATGATGCTGATATTTATGATGATATAGTGCATGAAATTTCACATTCTGTTGAAGATGCTTATGGCTATGAAATTTATGGCGATCAAAAAATAAAAGATGAATTTTTAAGAAAAAGAGAGCATTTACATAATATTTTGTGGAAAATGGGATTTAAAGCACCAAAATCTTTTTTTCAAAATGTTGAATTTACAAGAGAGTTTGATGATTTCTTACACAAGCAAGTGGGTTATGGAAAGCTAACCACAATAATGCAAGGCTTGTTTATTACTCCATATGCTGCCACATCACTAAGAGAATATTTTGCAACCATGTTTACGGAATATTACCTAGATTCAGATCACAATTTTCTGCAGAAAGTAAGTCCGCAACTTTATAAAAAAATATTAATGATACAAAATCCAGAAATGCTTGACTCTTGAAAGTAATAGTGTTATATTATTGTGAGAGGCAAATATCATGGCACATATATCATTTTCTGAATTAAAAGACTGGGTTCACTGCCCATTTTACCATAAGCTAACGCGAGTGGATAAAATTGATGGCTTTACAGGCAATGAATATACAGCGTTTGGATCCGCAATCCATTCTGTTTGTGAAAAAAAATTACTTAATGAAACAATTGAAGATGATTTTTTTGTAAAAGAATTAAAAAAGAACATCTCTGAGCTTGACGAAGAACACGAAGTCAACAAAAAATTAGTGTTGGATATGATAGGGCAAGGTAAGAGAATCATTCCTGAAATAGAAGACTCTCTTAATGAGTATTTTGATGAGTTTGAGGTGATGGCAGTGGAAATGCCCATCTTTGAGCCCATTGAAAACGAACAGTATCACTTTAAAGGATATATCGATGCTGTGGTAGCAACACCCGATGGCAAGGTTCACATATTTGATTGGAAAACGTGTTCGTGGGGCTGGGACGCTAAGAAGCGTTCCGAACCGATGGTGACGTATCAACTTACCTTATATAAACACTATTTTTGTCAGAAAATGAATATTGACCCAAAAGATGTGGAAACTCATTTTGCACTACTCAAGAGAACAGCATCTAAAAACCGTGTAGAATTCTTTAGAGTAACAAGTGGTCCAAGAAAAACACAAAATGCTCTTAAATTATTAAACAAAGCAATATACAATATTAAGAACGAGCGATATATTAAGAATCGTTTGTCTTGCACTGGTGGTTATGGGTGCAAGTTTTATAAGACAGAACACTGTCCATGAGGAATAAATGAATAAAAAGAAAATATTGGTCATATCTGATCACCCGCTTTCTCCATCAGGAGTAGGCTCACAAACAAAATACTTTATTGAAGCATTGCTTAAAACAAATAGATACAAATTTATTTGTTTAGGTGGTGCTATGAAACATCATAATTATGATCCAATAGAGGTTGACGGCTGGGGTAAGGACTGGGTTGTTATCCCAATTGATGGTTATGGTAATCACGAAGTAATACGCTCAGTGTTACAAAAAGAAAAACCTGATTTACTTTGGTTTATGACTGATCCAAGATTTTATGGATGGCTTTGGGAAATAGAAAACGAAATTAGAGCATTAGTTCCTATGGTTTATTATCACGTTTGGGATAATTTTCCCACACCGATGTTTAATAAAATTTGGTATGATTCAACAGATGAAGTGGTTGCGATATCTAAAGTTACTGACCAAATAGTTAAAGAAGCTTCTCCAGAATCACACGGCGGATACATACCTCATGCAGTTAACGATAATATTTTTTACAAGTATACTTCATCAGAAGAAAAAGAAAAAGTTGAAAATTTAAGAAAAAACATTTTTTCCTCCACTAATAATCCGGATTTTAAAAACACAAATAAAAAAATCTTTTTTTGGAATAACAGAAATGCCCGTAGAAAGCAGAGCGGTACACTTATTTGGTGGTTTAAAGAGTGGTTAGATAAAGTTGGTCATGATAAGGCAACTCTGATGATGCACACGGACGCACGTGACCCACACGGTCAAGATTTACCACATATTATTGAACATCTAGATGTTGATGATGGGCAAGTTCTTATATCAACTAAAAAGGTATCTCAAGAGGAACTAGCAGTAATGTATAATGCGGCAGATTTCACTCTTAATATATCTGACGCTGAAGGTTTTGGTTTGTCTACTTTGGAATCATTATCTTGTGGTACGCCAATTATTGTTAACATGACAGGTGGTCTTCAAGAGCAAGTGACAAATGGAAAAGAGTGGTTTGGTTGGGGCATACAGCCAGCTTCTAAGGTTGTTATTGGCTCACTTGAGGTGCCATATATCTACGAAGACAGAATATCACAACAAGATTTTGAAAAGATGCTAAACAAAGCACTCAAATGTAGCAAAAAATCATATGATAAAATGTCAACAGCCGGCATTCAACATGTAAAAGAAAATTACAGTTTTGAAAATTTTGAAAAGAGCTGGGTTAATAAGATAGATGAGGTTATCGAAAAATACGGCTCTTGGGATACAAGAAATGATTACAACAAATGGATTCTTAAGGAGGTTGCGTGAAAAAGAATATTATTTTAAAAGGTCCAATATTGACTAGAAGCGGATATGGTGAACAAGCAAGATTTGCTCTAAGGTCGTTGAGAAGTCGGGAGGATTTATACAACATTTTTATTCAACCTTTGAAATGGGGTGATACATCTTGGCTGTCTGAAGCCAATGAAGAAAGAACTTGGATTGATAAAACTATCGAAAAAACAATATCCTATGTACAACAAGGTGGAATGTTTGACGCAAGTATTCAAGTTACAATTCCAAATGAGTTTGAGCCCTTAGCGCCAGTTAACATTGGATACACAGCGGGCATAGAGACAACTAAAGTTGCTCCACAGTGGCTTGAAGTCAGTAATCAAATGAATAAGCTAATAGTTGTTTCAAATCATTCAAAAAATGTTTTTTTGAACACAACGGCGGTGGCTGTTAATCAAGAAACAAATGAACAAATTGACGACTATAGAATACAAGTGCCCATTGACGTCGTTAACTATCCGGTTAAAAAGTATGAGAATTTGCCAGATATTGATTTAAATTTAGACTTTGATTTTAATTTTTTGATGATTTCTCAGATGGGTGTTAGAAAAAATATACCAAACACAATTAGATGGTTTATTGACGAGTTTAGAGATGAGGAGGTTGGATTAATCATTAAAACAAATCTTGCAAAAAATTCATTAATTGACCGGTTACACACAGAAGAAGCAATAAAAAATGTAATCAATACAGATGATAAGACTGATAAAAAATGTAAGGTTTACTTGCTTCATGGTGAAATGAGCGATGAAGAATTACATGCAGTTTATTTACACGAAAAAGTAAAAGCGTTTGTTTCTTTAACTCATGGAGAAGGTTTTGGGTTGCCTTTATTCGAAGCGGCTTACTCCGGTTTACCAGTAATCGCACCCGGATGGTCGGGTCAATTAGATTTCCTAATGGATGAAAAAGGTAAAGAGCATTTTTACAATATCTCATTCGACATTCAACCGGTCCAACAGGAAGCCGAATGGCAAGGTGTTGTCGAGCCCGGCAGTATGTGGTCGTTTGCAAGAAAAAACTCTGTTAAGCAAAAAATGAGAGAGTGTTATAACGATATAACTTCTGGTAATAAGCCCGATACTTGTAAATATGCATTGGAACTGCAAGATAGATTTAGTGAAGAAAAAATGTACGCAGATTTTGTAAGCTCGGTTGAAAGTGCGTTTACTGAAGAGCAATCTCAAGTAATAGTATTATGAAAAAAATTGTTTATTGCGCGCAATTCATGGATTTGTCTGGGTATGGTATTGCTGCAAGAAAGTATCTTGAAATTTTGGATTTAGTTGTTGATAAGAATAACGTTGAATTAAAAATATATATCCCTGTTTCTCCATTTGCCTCTGAAGATTTAAAAAACTTTACTGAAAGAGAAGAGCAGTTAATAACAAAATATTGTTTTGAGAGCGACTTAGAAATACAAAATTTTATATCTGATAATGATTACGATTGTATTTGGCATATGCCAACACCAATGCCATTATTTGCTGACGACAGATTTAAAACACCAAAAGACACCTATAACCCAGCGCTGCTCAAGATAATAAAGTCTGCGAAAAGAAATCATCATTTGGTTGTATGGGAAACAACTGATATTAGCACAGAATGGAAAGAATGTCTGGAGTGGTTCAAGCCACACAGCATAATCACAGCTTGTAAAATGAACGCAGACATGTACTCCAAATATTGTGATAATGTTTTGCTCGCACCACATCCAATATTTGATGTCAGTGATAGCAAGGAAGCTGCTATTAATCTTCCAATCGCGTTAGATGATAAGTTTGTTGTGTTTTCAATGTCGCAATGGACACATAGGAAAGGTTTTGAAAAATTAATAAAAGCATTCACTGCTGAATTAGGTGACAAAGATGACTGCGTTCTTGTTTTAAAAACATTTGGAAGTGGCGAGGCGCCGACGCCGCAACATGTTGCAAATAATGTTAATAATATAAGAAATGCAATTATGAAAGAAAATAAAAAGAACAACGTTCTTTTAATGGCAGATTATCTTCCTGAATCAAACATTAATTGGCTGTATAAAAATAGTGATATTTTTGCTTTGCTACCACGTGGTGAGGGATTTGGGTTGACTATATTTGAATCAATTTTACATGGCTTGCCAGTTCTAGTACCATCTGAAGGAGGGCACATAGATTATGTTTCGCAGGACAATAAATTTATGGTTGATGGAATGTGGGACACATGTATCACTCCTGACATAGCGTATCCACTGCATAGTGAGTGGTTTGAGTCTAATGTTTCATCTGCAAGAAGCAAATTAAGATTAGCTTATAATATGTGGAAAGAAAATAAGTTACAGAGCGAAGGCGTATCACTACAAAATAATCTATTAGAAAATAAAAATTTTGATCCAACAAATATAGCTCAAAATATAATTGACTTTGTTACAAAAGATGATAAAAAAACTTTGTCTGATAAACAAGCAAAAAGAAATAAACTAATAAAATCAATGTCTGCAACTGACAGTTTACAGAGTAAAATAGATATATTGAAAGACTCTTACAACGGCGAAACTTTATATGTTCTTAGTTGTGGTCCTTCACTTAGCGAATATGACAAAGACTATCTCAATGATTTTTTATCTGATAAGTCTGTGCTAGCTGTCAAACAAGCATATAATGATTTTTCAAACGTAAGCGATTTTCATTTTTTTAATTGTGCAAATTTACCAAGCCCAATAGGTAAGCCTGTTGATCGTCACTATAAGTATGACGAAAATACTAGACCAATCATAGTCGCTAGTAGTAATTATGATTTAGGTAAAAGATGGCACCCGGCACAGAAGCAAGATATATTCTTCAAGATACCGATTCGAACCGAAATAAATAACGAATTTATTACAGTAACTAAAAAATTTGAAGATTTTTTGATTGACAATTCCTTGACAAGACCTTGTGGACCGGGTATAATGTATGAAACAGTATTCTATATGGCTGTTCACATGGGATTTAAAGAGATAGTTTGCCTTGGATGGGATCTTCGTCAAGAAAATCCTGATAGCAACACGTACGATCACTTTTATGGAAACACTAAAAACATGTTTAATCGAGGCGACATATTAGATTGGGAGATAAAAGCAACCAGAGAAGCATCAAAGGAATTGTATTATTGGTTAAAAGAGAGAGGTATCAGTCTTAAAGTTGCTAGCTCAAGCGCTGTTTATGATAAAATTGAAAGGATTAAATTGTGAAAACTTACATCATAGCAGAAATTGGCATTAATCACAATGGCTCACTAGAAACAGCCAAAAAGTTGATCGACATTGCTGCAGTTTCAGGTTGTGATGCAGTCAAGTTCCAAAAACGTAATCCCGATGTATGTGTGCCAGAACACCAAAAACAGGTCCCGCGAGATACACCATGGGGCATAATGTCGTATCTTGAATACAAGTATCGAATGGAGTTTGGCAAAGAACAATATGATCAAATAGAGGAATATTGCAGAGAAAAAAACATTGCGTGGTCAGCTAGTCCATGGGATATGGACAGTCTTAAATTTTTAGAGCAATACAATTTACCCTTTATTAAAATGCCATCCGCCATGTTAACAAATGAGGAACTAATGAGAGCATCAGCGCGCACGGGTAAGAAGGTGATATTTTCTTGTGGTATGTCAACTTTAGATGAGACAGACCTTGCTGTACAATGGATGAGAGAAGAAAATGCACAATTTGCATTACTTCATTGTAATTCTACCTATCCGGCTCCTTTGGAGGATTTAAACCTTAAATGTATTCAAACACTAAAAGATAGATATGATTGTGAAGTTGGATATAGTGGTCATGAATTTAGATTAGGCACTACCGTCGCCGCTATATACTTAGGTGCTACCATACTTGAGAGACACATTACTCTTGATAGAACAATGTGGGGTTCTGATCATTTATCATCTGTAGAGCCACAAGGTTTGATTAAATTAGTTAAGGGTGTTAGAGAATTAGAAACTGCTTATGGTAACGGAGAAAAAGTAGTAACCGATGGCGAGCTTCCCATAAGATTAAAACTTAGAGGTAACTGAATCTTGTTTAGCCCTTATCAACATCACAGAGCAATCAAAAGCTTTCCACAATGGGTCATAGATGATTGCAGAAATTCAGGTGAGCATTCTTTTAAGAAGATTGTAAAATCTGTCATAGCAGATTCTCATATCGTATACTCAAATTTAAAACAGTTTGAAGATTATAAAAATTCTAAAATTTTGTTGATCGGTGGCGGTCCGTCTTTTAACGATATAAATATTGATTTTTCTAATTATGATTATACATGGTCGTGTAATCATTTTTTTAAAAATGAAAAATTAAAAAACCATAAAGTAGATCTGGCTTTGATAATGCCAGAAGTTGATTTATTATCACGTGAGTTTATACAGTATCGAGATAACTATAGACCATTAATAGGATTTGAGGTTCATGATGATTGGGTTAATTATAAATTTGATGATTATGACAAATACTTCTTGATGCACACTAATTTTTATGGTAAAATTGGAATAGGCGCCAGAATGTTAATATTTGCCGCAGCGCTAAAATGTCAACAGGTTGATTTTGTTGGCTTTGACGGGGCTTCTTATCAAATAAAAGGTGAACACTCATTTGAGCCCGGTAAGAATACACTACCTAGCGGTTTCATGGCGATGACAAAACATCAAATTGAGGATGCCCACATCTCACAATATAAAATACTGTGGGACTTTATAAATAAAAAATATCCCGATACATTATTCAAAAATTTAGGATACGGGAAAAAACAACATAAATTTATTCATAATTTAAAAAAGGAGAACACATGACACTAAATTTTAACCCATACGAAGACACACTGAACATTCCATTTTTTATAGCAGAAATTGGTATTAATCATAATGGCGACATGGATATTACAAAAAAATTAATAGACATGGCAAAGAACTCCGGGTGTAATGCAGTAAAGTTTCAAAAGAGGGATATTAACACTGTTTACACACAGGAGTATTTAAACTCAACTAGACAAAGCCCATGGGGAACCACCCAAAGAGATCAAAAGCAAGGTTTGGAGTTTGGCAAAGAAGAGTATGATGAAATTGATCGCTATTGCAAGGAAGTTGATATTCTTTGGTCTGCATCAGCATGGGATGTAGAAAGTCAAAAGTTTTTACGACAATATGATCTACCATTTAACAAGATCGCATCAGCCATGTTAACACATGATGAATTGCTGAATGAAGTTGCTTCCGAGAAACGGCACACGTTTATCTCCACAGGTATGTCAACTTTTTTTGATATTGATAGAGCCGTAGCTATTTTTAGGAATCACGATTGTCCCTTTACTCTATTTCATTGTGTTTCAACTTACCCGTGCAAAGATGAGGATTGTAACATTAATATGATCAGAACGTTATCAGATCGATATGGTTGTCCAATTGGATATAGTGGTCATGAGTCCGGCATTTTGCCATCCTTACTCTCTGTGTCTGCAGGTGCTACAGCGTTAGAGCGACACATTACTTTAGATAAGAACATGTATGGCTCCGATCAGTCCGCTTCGATTGAAGAAGAACAGTTAAAAAACTTGGTTAGAGAATCGAGACAAGTTAATAATACGATGGGAACTGGTCAAAAAATCTTCCTTCAACATGAGGTGCCAATCGCGCAAAAGCTACGTTATTTTGAAGTAGAGAAAAATGGTACAAATGGATGAGATGAAATTTGTTCCCAAAGGTTGGGGATTTGAAAAGTGGATCGTTAACAATGAAGAGTATTGTGGTAAATTACTTTATTTTGTTAAAGGAAAGCGATGCTCTTGGCACTATCATGTTTTAAAAGACGAGGTGTTTTACATTCAATCTGGAAAAATGTTAGTTAAGTATTCTGAGAATGATAATATTGACAAAGCAGAAGAATTAATTCTTGAAAAGGGAGATAATTTCCATGTCTACAGAGGATTAAGACACCAGATGGTGGCTCTCGAAGACACAGAACTTTTTGAATTCTCAACACAACATTTTGATTCTGATTCTTATAGGATTATTAAGGGAGATTAAGTGAAAGATTTAAATGATGTGTGTGTTATCGTACAAGCGCGCCTTTCTTCTCAACGTTGTCCAAGAAAGATGGTTAAACCATTTGCTGGCACAACTTTAACAGATATATGTTTAGAAAAATTACTTGCTTCAAATGTTATCCCAAAAGAGAATATTGTTCTTTCTGTGTATGAGCCTGAATTAATAGAAATAGGCAAAAAACACGGCATTAATATTTTTAAGCGTTCACGAAAATCAGCATTTTGGGATGGAGGTGAAGGTAGTCACATAAAAGACATGTATGAATGGTGGGACAAGATTCCGTTTAAATACACTGTGTTTGTTAATGCATGCGCGCCAATGCTTAGAACAGAAACCATAGATCAATTTTTTAAATCGTATGTTAACTCTTCATCTGACGGCATGTTTGCTGTGCTACCAAAGAAGAACTATTTTTGGGATGACGCAGGGAATATGATTAATGAGTGGCCAGAGGGTGAACCATGTATGAATACAAAGGCGGTGGAAGCGACATACGAAGCTGCACACTGTCTTTATGCAAGTCGTTTAGATACCATAGGAGATGGTATATGGATGGGAGACTTTAACACGCCGGGTGATATTGAGTTAGTACCAATGCCAGAGTTTGACGCGTTTGACGTGGATTACGAGTGGGAGTTTAAAGCTTATGAGTCGATGTATACACAACTAAAAAACATAGGTGAAATTTAAATGCTTCAGTTAGGAGATGAGTATCTTAACTGTTTAATGATCTACAAAGATGGGCTATTTTTATCGCCAACATATGAGCCCATGGCAAGAGCATACATTAAAGATGTTAATGCTAATCGAAATAATAGCGTAGTTGATTGGAATAATGCTTCGATTTGGTGCGATCTTACAATAACTAAATCTCTTCGAGACACGCGGGATAGTATGTTGCTTAATTTATTTTCCGCGGAACAATATCGTGAAACAAAATTTGGCAAAGGGCATAACTTTAGCGACAGCAAAGATTCTTGGCTATCTAGTAAATGGGCGATGAAAAATTTTGTAATAAATAATTTGCCTAACAAAAAAATTGTGCAAAACAAAGAAATAATTATTAGCCCATCACCTAAATTTGAAGATCTAAGTGGTAAGTCTGTTCTTATAGTAGGAGGTGGACCTTCAACCCGCGACTGCTCATGGGAAAAAATGTCGGATAAATTTGATTTTATTTGGTCTAGTAATGAGTTCTATCTCAACCAAAAATTACAAAACCAGTTTGTATCTTTCAGTACCATGGCTCCCGGTTTTGATTTAATAAATAACAAAACTTTAATTGATCATATCGAAAATAAAAATCTTAAGATGTGGTTTGAAATAGAACGTGGAGATGATATAAAAGAATGGCAATACTTAAAACAATTTGTAAATAAATATCCACACAGCTGCGGTGTCTTTAATACCCGCTACAGATCATGCTCCGGTGTTGGAAATCGCATGGTAATTTTAGCAATTATGTTAGGTGCTGCAAAAATTGGCATTGTTGGAATTGATGGTAGCTCTGCTATAGATGTTGATGGTAATCTAAAACACGCGTTTAATGGAAATAAAAAGCTGCCTAACTGGATTAAAATTTATAGACAAGATAGCCCTAGATTACAAGAGAGGCAATATCTTATCTATTGGGAATATATCACTCAACTACAGCAGGATTATAATTTTGAGATTTATAATTTAGGCGAGGGGCATCCAGACAATGTATCAACAGCATTTACGGAGAGGCTATTTCCCTTAAACAAAACTATTAAAGATGTGGTACAATACAAGTCATGAAAGAAGTTCAATTTTACACACAGTCAGATGTGCAATATTACCGCGGCGGATACGCAGCAGTTAATTTCTATAATGACCACTGTTTAAAAAGAAGGGAAAAATACGATTTTAAAATTGATGAAAAATATCAAAAATATGTTGATCAAATAAATGACATGGGTTATTCAAAAATAGATAACTTTTTTGATTTAAATAAATTAGAACAATTCAAAAAACATGTCGCTGAAAAATTTAAAAATAAAGAAAACACAAAATTTACACAAAATAATTGTCATGAACAAATTATTGAGCCGTACTTAAATGCTCAATACACCCTTGATATAGCCACAGACGAAAGGATTATAAAAATTGCATCAGCTTTCTTTAACTGTATGCCCGGTCTTGGCACATGTAATTTAAGAAAAAGTTTTCCCACCAATAATCCCCCTGCTGGTACAAACATGTTTCATAGGGATTTTAATAGTCCAGTTAAGTTACTTAAGTTTTTTGTGTACCTTAACGATGTTGACATAAATAATGGACCTTTTACTTATGTTGAAGGTAGCAACAGGCAGGTCCCAGCAAATCCGCACTGGACCCAGTATCACCGCTGGCCAGATGATCAAATTGAAAAGGTTTACGGTAAGAATAGAATCAAATATTTGACAGCAAATTATGGAGACTTATTAATTGCTACAACAAATGGTTTTCATAAGGGCTTACAAATTAAACAGGGTGAGCGTACAATGTTTACGATAAATTATTTAATTCACCCTGAAATAGAGGGCGGAAACTTAAGCAAAGCAAAAAAGTTTTATGTAAATCAAACAACGGTAGATGCCCTACCAGACTGGAAAAAGCCGGTTACAGATTTTTTAATAAAGGTATAATATGATTATTTATGTTGACATTGATGAAACAGTGTGCATCACACCTAATTGCAGAAATTACTCTCTAGCAAAACCAATACGTGAGAATATTAATAAAATAAACCAACTTTACGATGAGGGTAACACAATTGTATATTGGACGGCTAGGGGCACTGGATCTGGAATAGATTGGTCTGAAACCACCAAAGAACAATTTGTTGAATGGGGTGTTAAATATCATGACCTTAAATTTGGTAAACCCACATATGATTTGTTTATCGACGATAAGAACATAAACGCTGAAACGTTTTTTAATAATAAGGAGTAGAAATGGAGTTTCAAAATCAAGACGAGAAGCAATTTTTAAAGTTATCTAATCAAGCACTTGGTGCAGTTATGATGGCATTACAAGAGTCTCTTCTAAACGAATTGGATATTGTTCCAATTTTAAGAGGATTTGAATTAGATTATGGCGAAGATGGNTTGGTTGTTGTTAACCCTCCTTCTGTCAGGGTATCTAATAATTCTCAGATAACTGAACAAGATTTAATTAATATGGTAAAATAATGCCAAAGTACTATTATCACTGTAATTTTTGTCATGCAGATTTTTATGTTTACCATATGATGTCTGAAACACAAGAATTGTGTACTTTATGTGACGCGCCTGATATTAGCAAATTATTAACAAAACCTTTGTATTTTGATAAATCAAATCAAAAATCAAAAACAGGTGATTTAACAAAGCAACACATTGAAGATAATAGAAAAATTTTAGATGAGATGAAAAAGGAGGCAAAAAATACAAATTATGACAAAACTTGAAATTATATTACTTTGTGTTTCCGCAGTGTCGGTCATGATAAATTTGGGTGTATTTGCTTACGCACGTAGTGCAATATCTCAGTTGCTACAAGTATCAGAGGAATTAGGAGATTTAAAAAATATGATTGATTCTTTTGCTACTCATAGCAAAGAGGTATATGAAATGGAAATGTTCTATGGTGATCAAACCTTACAATCTTTGATGGATCACGCTGTATCCTTTAGTGAGCAATTAGAGACATTTGAATACATATACTCGTTAACAGAAGAAGAAATAGATGACGAAACAGAAACCGGAACAGAAACCTAAAACTAAGAGAAGAAAGAAAAAGAAAAATTATTATTTTACTCAAGTTCATGAAGATGCAATTATTCGCTATACAAATACAAATTGTGTTAAAGAAAGAACTGAATTATATGTGAACTTTATACAGCCTGCATTTAATGAGATGGTTGATAAAATTGTATTTACCTATAAGTTCACAAATTTACCGAACATAGAATACTTGCGTGATGAGTGTAAAATTTGGCTTATGACAATATTAGATAAGTATGATCCAAGCAAGGGCTCAAAAGCATTCTCGTATTTTTCAGTTATCACAAAAAACTGGTTTATTCATAAAGTTAAGAAACAACAAAAAAGAAACCTGAGAGAAGTTGATTACGATAATATTGCAAANCATTATGAAGAGCAGTATTTGTCAACAGATGAATCGTACTTAACGGACCGTGAGCAAGTAGAGTTTTGGCAATCATTTTATGCTGAATTAAAGTCTTGGGATGAATCACAAATGAAAGAGAATGATTTAAAAGTTTACAAGGCAATTAATATTTTATTTGAATCAAAAGAGGACATAGAAATTTTTAACAAAAAAGCTATTTATTTATACCTGCGGGAAATAACGGGTTTAAATACAAAACAAATTGTTAATTCTTTAAAGAAGTTTAGAAAACGTTATTTCATGTTCAAAACAGGGTGGCAAAATGGTGATTTATGAAACAAGACGAATTAGATAATTTATTTAACGAAGCTTTGGATAATATTAGAAACGATAGAAAGCTAGCCAGAGAGTTTTTAAATGAAATTGCAAACGAAATCTCCAGCGATTCAGAACAAAATAAGTATCTAAGCCCTGTAGCTGCAAAACACATAGAAACAATGCAGAGATCAAATGAGCAGTTAGTAAAAATTATCACCTTGAGACAGAAAAAATCTGAAGAATCATTTGCTTTGTCAGAGGACGACAAATCTAATTTATATGATTTAATACAAGGAAACGAATCTAATGGCTAAGCAGTACATAGATTGGACTGATTTTAGCACTGCAGAAGAATCTGTCGATTTGTTGTCTAATTCAATTAGAAAACCTCTTGACTATGATGCGTACGGAGGTAAAACTGTTTTTAAGGCTATGGTTCTAACTCCCACTGTTCAGATAACAAATACAGAAGCTAGAGCTTTTGGCGCTGCTTTTAAACAAGAAATAACCTCAACGGGTAGAAAATTTAAGTTTAAGGCTAGAATCGTTGAGGACAATTCACCACATTCCTTCATACCAGACCCTTGTAGTCTTGCAAGAAATGATACAACAAAGGAGTCATCGATTAATCCGGAGTCATTAGTTGCTATGCACACCGACGTCATAATGATGATTGATGGTGCTCATGGTATCGCGATACCTTGTGCTGGTGACATAGTTGAAATACAACTCAAGAAAAATGATTTTTCCTATGATCTAAACGTAGCTACTTTTGTAAGAACAATTGCTAGAAATGCCGGAGAGCTAAGTATAACAAAAGAACACGGATGCCAAACGATTGCAAGAAATTTTGACACTTTACCACTGTATGAAGGACCAAAGTTACCAGCACTGAAGCCAGCCGGTAATGCCAGTTCGTTTTTCAACAAATTAAAATCCAGTGGATTTTTTGAAGGTTTTAGTGATGCATTTTTAATAGGTCTTACCGCAAATGCACAAGCTGAGTCTGGATACAAAGTAAATGTTGGTGGCGATCCTTTGAGTTATTACGAGTCGTTAGCTAAACAAGGAAGAGTTTCACAAAAAACACTACAAAGGGTTTCATCACGCGCTTTAGATGGTAAATGCTCATTTGGTTATTTTCAACTTAACGTGTGCCCCAATGATGGCGGTGGCTCTGAGCTTTTAAAGTTTAAAAATATAGATCCGGCGACTCAAAAAGAACAGGCAATAGAAGCGATATTAAATGAGGATAATCAATTTCAATACGTTTCCTTAGCTCTCAGGAGAATATTTGGTTCAAGAGTTAGTACTGAAACAGATCCATATGCTGCCGCTGATGAAATATGTACAAAATTTGAAAGACCAGCCGATGCTTCAAATAAAGGTAGGCAAAGAGGCGAACTAGCACTTAAAATAGCTAAAAAAGTAAGCTAATATCAAAATAGTAGTATTTATATACAGTAAGAGGAACAATGTCATTTCAAGATAAAAAACCAGCTTATGAAAAAGTTGGTAACGAAGAAACACTTTATGAAAAAATAAAAGGCGCTCCAGAGAGTGTCAGGATGGTGCCAACAGATAGTGGTGTTTTCCATACTAATGTTCCGATGAAAGGTCTCAATTTTAAATTGGGAGATGGAGAATCGGTCATTGAGCATGGGGGAAGCTACATAACTTTTGGTCGCGATCGTCCCGGCACCATGTTTTCTGGTTTTGGTGCCCGCGGTGTCCAAAATGCTTCAACAATTGATATTGTTGTTGGTCGCGGCGCCGGCGCTAAAAAAGGCGACGGTCCAGCTAAGGATTCCGTGGTCAGCAATATGTTTTCTGCAGACGCTGCTAGAATTTATATTAGTCAGCTAACAAAGATTGATAAAAACTTTGGAATTGCTTCAGGCGTTCCCGGTAAGCACAAGCCAGCGTCTGGTATAGGAATTAAAGCTGATGATGTGAGAATTATCGCTAGAAGTAGTTTTAAGTTGTGTACTGGTCGTGCTGACGGTGTTGAAGGTCATGGATCTCGCGGAGAAAACAATTCTTTAGGTGGAAGATCCAGCATAGCGCCCACAATAGAATTAATAGCAGGTAACTATTCAGATTCTAAGTATGTGTATGGGGGGCTTTTTAATCCAATTGAATCAGTGCCATATCTTCAACACGCCGTTAAGGGAGATAACTTAGTTAAAGCACTTTCCGAAATGAATGAGATTATAGGTAACATTTGGTCTGCGGTTTATAATTTAGCATTAATGCAAACAAGTCACGATACAATCAATGGTATTGATCCGTGGTGTCCGTGGATTTCTGCTATGGCGCCAACTAAAAATATGGGTGCCTTATATTTTGTATTGATGAATTTGTGGGCTTCAAGAGTAAAGGGAACAATGTGGGAGCAATATTATTTGGATCCATCCGGGTATAGATCTATTAACAGTCCCAATGTTTATTTAACATAGGTATATTATGTCAGAATCAAAATTTTTAAAATTTCAAGATGCGGATAACGATGGACTAATCGATGCATGTGACGACGAAATAGTCATGACCGAGGTGCCGTGTAAGGCACCCTGCACCCCCAATCCATCAGCGATTATACCAAATTGGAAAACAAGAACAATAGAAGAACCCTTCTTAAATGAAAAAAAATGTTTGTACCAAGTAACCAAAGTTACTCGATATACCAACACCGGTCCAGAATCAACTATTAGATCTGGAAACAGCTATGATATTGACAACGCTCTTCGTGAAAGATTTGATGAATTTGTAGAAGAGGCGCTAGAAAGCATATTAACATATTACGAAAAAGATGATTCTGATGAATCTAGATCTAAAGTTCTTGCTGATATGAAATATGAAAAATTTGATCTAGATGCTAGACCGCACTCTAGACTAAAGCTTTTATATTCTGTTCCATTTGAAACAATCTATGAACTACCAGAGGCGGCACCTGAGCCTGACGAAGAAGAGGATGAGCCACCCGGGGTTGTAAAAGTCCGCATGAACGCTGGGCAATCTACAACGCACATATTAACAGTTCGTAAGGGTTTAAATCTATACGGTCGTTTACTAAAAGTTTATCGTGGTATTGGTGAGGGTAACGCATATTTTGTAAAAGATAGAACAGTTTTTAATCTTGAAGATTATGGTGACGATGCACTGTTTGGTTCTGGAATTTTAAGTAATATGTGGAACGGCTTTGAGTCATTTTTAGATTCAAAGGGTTTCAGATTGCCGGGAGAATTTTTCGGTGTTTTTAGTTCAGATGAAAGAATTACAAAAATTGAATTTGTATTTGATAATTATAAATTAATAAAGTTAAAGTTATGGACAATAGAGTGTGGTAATAAGCCTCACGTTTTTGGTAAGAAAAGACTTAAGCCGTTAAACGCGCAAGGTCCGTGGAAAGATAAAACAGCATGTGCATACCTTGCTAATCTTCCGAAGATGGCTGCACAACTTAATGCTAGGGTCCAGTTGCCATGGCAGGAATTTATTAAGCAATACACATATCCAAAAGTATTTTTTGATATTAAAGAACAAAATGCTCAACCAACAATTGGCTCTTGTCTAACTGAAGCACTAGCCGATGAATTTAAGGAACTTGGTCAAGATATTATGGACGAAGTTTTTGGAATTGGTGATGCATTAGCATATCTTTTTAGAAAAAATATTTGCAGAGACTCAATTCAAGATTCTTTAGCTGATGACTTGCTCATAGGCACCTACCCGGGCGAAAAACCGCCCGACATAACAAAAATGTTTGGTATGGCGCAAGAACAAGCATTTATGAAATTAGCGAAAGACGATAATGTTTTTGTAATACTATGCGCTGCTGTTATCGCGTCAACAACAAAATTTGGTCCAGCTAAATCTGCTTTAGAAAGAATACATCGCTTTGGTTTACAAAGAATAAAAGTTTGTGGACTTTTTGATTTATTAATGGATGTAATTCAGTGTTTGACTGGGGGGCTAACTCTTGACGAGGCTCTAAGGAGCTTGGTTAACAGCGCGCTTGGTAACATGTCAATCGAGTTGTTTGGTGTCTTATTCCAAGATTTACCAGCAGACAAGCGCACTGAATTAGAAGCTAAAGTTAGAGAAGCGTTAGAAGAAGGTGGTGGAATTGTTGGTGAAATTCCAAAACCTTGGGAAGTTCAAGAAATTATTGATGCTGAAAGAGAGCAGCTGACAAAAGATAATTTTGAAGGAACTGTCCCGCCGCCCGACTACAAACCACCTACAGAGGGCAAATACGAAAGAACAATTGTTGAACAATATGACAACGGTATATCCCAGATACAGAACATGGACGTTGATAATGTTATGCAGGTTTATGTTGTCGCTATTATAGAACTGTATAATGATAATTTATTGGAGCTGATCGATGAATTAAATAAATTCCCCGGCGCACAAATAGTTGCTAGTATTATTGGTTTATTAGATTGCCCAACTCCTCCACTGTTAAATCCCGGATTTGATGATTTTATTAAATCATTAGTTTTCCCATTCTGTAGAAACATGCAAGAGTTTACTATTGATAGGATTGTATTTGAAAATCCACTTCAATATTTGCCAACCTTCACTGATATTACAAAAGCGATATGGGATGCTGCTAAAATAGTCATAACATATTTAATTTTTCAAATCATAATGCTTGTTATGATGAAGATATGTGAAATCATTGGTAACGCTATTTGTGGGGCATTAGAGCTTACCGGAGATATTGTTGCGGCTCTCCCAGCAGCAATCGCTGGAAAGAAGAATCTCACTGATGTTATTAGGGAATCAATTTGCGGACCAGACGTTCCCGACGATACAGTTGAGGACACGCTTGTTGATATGATGAGTCAGCTTGGTTTGGGAGCTGCAGCTTTTGCAAACAAAGCAGACACTGTTCAGTTTGGTTTAGATCTTTCAGCAGCAACCACCGAAAGGGAGCTTTCTGAAGCGTTACTGGGTCAACCATCAGCTGCATTTTTAGAAATTGTTGATCAGCTAGTAGAGTTTGAGTATCCACAATTTAGAGATGCCTTACCAAACAGAGCGTCAATCGGTAGACTATTTTCAAACGTTGGAAATATAACACCGGTGTCCTACAAGGCACAACTTGAAGATTTCCTAGCTCAAGTCCCTGACAATGAATTAACACCAGCTAATCCAAGTATGTGTGCAAACCCAGAGCAAATTCAAAGATTTAAAGAATTACGATGTGAAATATTGGAGGGTAGAGCATCACCCGAGCAGTGTCACGAAATGTTTTGTGATATGAGGGAAGACATGCTTGAGGATCTAAAAGATTTAGGGGATATTCTTCAGGGCGGGTTATCCAATCACGTTAAAAAGAATTTGCCACCCCTTGTTGGTGAGCCCGGTTGTGATGATGGCGTGTTCCCGTATGAGTCAGCACAACAAACAGCGGTTGCAACACAAGTTTTAAAAGGCAACTTGGATATGCTTAAAATGGATTTTGCAACAGACATGCTTGGTAATGGTAACTTTTGGAACACTGATGCATCATGGGGATTCATGAACATGGTACTCAGTGATACAAATGGTAACCCATTAACTGCACACCATAGAAAGGCTTTCAATAATAAAGAGTATGTTAATTTTGCAACTAATTTACCAAACGGCGGTGAAGCAACCAGTGGGTTCTTTTCATTTTTTCAATCCAGTCAAGGCTTTAGTGGACAAATCGGGCAGTTTCCATATTATGTTGCTGAGTGGATGAGAAGACAGTTTCTGAATGCCGGATATCCAGAAAGTGAATATGATGGTGCCGTTATAAAGCCGGGCTTTTATGGACTCAGAGATGTCGGCATGGATCTTAAGAAAAGCATGACATTTTCGTCGACAAACAATTCAACAGGTCCTAGAGATTTTGCGATAGATTTTGAAGATTTGCAGTATAACAATCTATTTGGGTCTATGACACAGGGCGTCAATTTATTTATGATACCTGATTTTGGTTACAACGTTGGAGTTAGAGTTAGAAATAGCACAGACGAAGTTATTGTAACTAGAAAAACAAGGAAAGGTAATGGTGTTGGTGCCCGGGCAGATGGTGACGCCGGCTCCGGCAGACACGTGGAGACCGCTGAAAGGGTCGGTTGTGACATATTATTAGACTTTAGAGATAACGCTGCTGGTATGAGATTACCCCCAACAAGAGGTGTTGGCGCAACTAAGGTTTGGGCTTCTACTCTTGGATTGGGATCGAATCCCGGAGACAATTTAGACGAATGGTCTTACGGCTATGAATTACACTGTTACTACAGTGATATACATGTTGATGAAGAAAATAGAACTATCAACAGACCTGATGACAATATAAGAATCGATTTAATTGAAAAAGTTAATTTTGGATCTGATTATCTTGGACCACTTGGAAAAAACTTAGAAGATGAGATGACTAAGATAGAACCCTTTGATTTGCCAAATTGGATTGAGGCAATTCCGATTGTTGGCTGGGCTATTGAGTCTACTATTAATTTAATATTGTTGCCATTTACTCAGCTTGTGATGAGAAACATTCACAGGGCTCTACTCAGAGCTAGTCAAAAAGTTATGAGAGTGAGAGAATTTGAATTTCTATCAGTTGATGATGGATTAGATGTTTTTAATGCTGTATCCGAAGATGCAAGCACACCCTCCCCAGCAGATTATCCAAATTATGCTAAAAGTCTAGTGTCTCTGCAGTCTTACGCCCCGCAAGTATTATTATTGTCTGACATGTTGAATACCACCGAAGCAGGCGCTAAGATTTTGTATGACACAACAATGAATGCGCTATACAAGAGAATGAGTAAAGAGATAGGAGATGCAGTGTGGGACGGTACCAATCTTCAGTATGGTTCTGGTGGTGGGTGGCGATATGGTGCAGACTATGACTTCTTAACCACTAGTGATATTGAGTACGGAATTGAGCGCCGAGGTGAATTTGTACCATATTACGCAACTAGTCTGGAAGAGGAAGACATGGTTTTAGGTATGAGTCGTGATCAATATAATTGTATGAAAGATCCAAATCGAAGCATTGAGGACGCACGCGTGATATACTTAAACCCAGCCGTGTTTGGTGGAAGTTATTCTCGTCCGTCACTTTACATTAAGCCTCTGAAATACACAGGATGGATGGGTTTTGTTCAGGTCTTTTTCCCAGAGTACACACCATGCAAACCACATTCGCAAGACTTAGTTGATTTTGATGAAATAAATGAAATGATTATGAAGTATTTTCCAAACTTAGCTGAAGATCCAAGATTATCGCTTGATCCAGAGTGTGTGAGAGAAACACCTTTTAATAGAATAATGAACCGCGCTGCTAAAATGGGTATGTATGCGCTTGTTATAGCTGCTGTAAGAATATACGCAGCAACACATATTTTTAAAGCTATAGGTACATTTTCAAAAATAATGCCTAAGTTTCCAGATAATTTTAGCAGTATCTATTCCGCATATATTGTAGAAAGAATGGAGGAAGATTTTAAAGATGCTCAAGGTGGATTTGCAGAGGCTTTCAACTCATTTAAAGATGACGAGTTTTGGTATGGCTTTTTAGAGCAGTCTGTTGAGTGTTACGACTTCTTAGTTGAAAATGGTGAAATCACCCCTCCTCCAAAGGGTGGATATCTACAAGGCGCGTTTGATGCAATAAACAATTTACAAACAGAATACGCTTTTCCATATCGACAAACTATAAAAAGGACATACACTGACTCAGACGGTAACAAAGTAAAGCAAGTTGTTCTTGGATTGTTTGACGCAAAAATGGCAGGCGAAGCTGGGTTCTTCCAGTCTCTTAAAGGATACCGGTCGGATGAGGCTTTTGAGGGTATTCAATCAGTTGAAGAGCATGCTAAATTAATTTTACAACAGTTGTTTAATTATGAACTTAGCAAAATGGGTAAGAGAATGGTTGATAATATGAGACAATACGGTTTTAACCCGCAAATATTTGATTTAGATTATTACATTTTTTCTGAAATGTCCGCTGGTGGAGAGGGGCTTACTTTTGTCGGACCTGAAGCGGTTGAAATGGCGGTAGACTTGCCTCAGCCGGGTGATAGCAGTCCGTTTGGTTCTTGGCCAGGACCATATTATACTCCCGGCGGACAATTTAGAGTTGCAATTGATAAAGATAAAGAAAATGATGCGGGCTATGGTGATGAGTATGTTGGATACTATCACGGACATGTAGATGAAGATGGTGATGTTGTATACATGGCAGGAGAATACCATTTAGATGAGTCACACGATGTTCTAACGCCTGTTGATGATTTAATTATTGTTGCTACTGAAGGATATAGTGTAAAAAGACAAGATGTTGAGGACCCAGACTCACCGGACATCACTGGCTTGGATGCGGAACAATATAGACAAGCTCGACAAAGCCAATCTTCACCATATCCACAGGTTCAAACAGCGATTGTGCCAATTGGCGACGTTGCTCCATTAAATGGTGCAGGAGCCGGAAGCGCTGACAGACCATATGGAATTGAAAAATATATTTCAATCAATGGAGTGAAACACCCACCATCGGCAGCTATGTCAATAATTAAAGCTAACAGATCAAGTTTAAGAATATCAGACGTTTACCCCGGAACATTGTCTCTTGTGTACTCTCCAGACGGCAAACCAATTGGACTTAGTGGTCAGTTAGGTGTTAGACACGGCTTAAACTTTTACTATATGAACGGTGGAAAGAAATTAATTACTTCCGTAGAAATTGATGCTTTAGACTTGCAAATAGGTCAGTTTGGTGAAATGAGAGCAAGTAGTAAATTATTGTTTTGCTTATTAAATAAACTAAAAGAAGATCCAAAATATAAATTAATGACAAACTACATCTTCTCAATTAAGAAGGTAAACTCTGTGCTTGCAATTTATAATGATTTTGGATTCTTATCTTCAATCGGTGAGGTTACTCCCGGTATGGGCGACCATACATCGTTCTTACCAACTGGCTTAGCGGGAGCGGTGTTGGGTATGCTTTTTGATATTAAAAGCGGTGACGTTGAGAAAAAGAGTGACTGGCTAGATGGGACTACGCTTAACCAAGTGAAAACAAAACCCGGAGCTAGGGCGTATATTCACAGGACATCTGAAAAGAAATATTATAAAGACGAATCAACTGGTAGCTTGCTCGATATGTTAATGCCATTTAATCTCGGCTATGATGATCCGATTGAAGTTAATGTTGTAACAACAGATATGAATAAAAGCGGAACCACAGGTAATGAGGGGTGGCAACATTATGATGATCGTCAGCCCGGATTTTTTGGCGGCTTATGGGTTTGCGAGTGGGATAGCTGGGATAGAGTATTGATGAGAAACAGTAAAAGTAGAATAAAAAGATTATTTAAAACTTACTATTATTCTAGAGATTTCCAACCGGGTGATGATTTACTGGGTCCAGACGATGATCCAGCAACCCTTTGGATTAAAAATCTTAAAACCAGAATGTTCCCGACACCCGGCTCTGGCATGCTTCCTTGGTGGCAAAGAGGTCGCCTGAAGTCAAATCCGTTTAATGCTAAAGGCGAACTTTGTTCTGGAAAAGATTAATAAGCCTACTTATTAAAGGAAAATAAATATGTCTTCTTTAAGTGTTAAACTGCCGATAACTCGAAACACATCCGATGGGTTTGCAATGATAAAAGATTTTCAAACCTTGGTGCGTCAAAATTTTAAAATGTTAATATTAACGTCACCCGGAGAAAGAGTCATGGAACCAGAATTTGGGGTTGGAATAAGAAACTTTTTATTTGAAAATTTTAATAATTCAGTTTTTGTTGATATAGAATCAGAAATAAAAACTCAGGCTGCAATATTTTTACCAGTTATAAACATAACAGAAATAAATTTTGATACCAGTAATCCAGATGCGAACGTGTTAGGAATTCAAATTGTTTACAGTTTGCCGGATGTTGGAATTACAGATTTATTAGAATTTACTATTTAAAAGAAGAGGATTTTTAATGGCTGACGAACAGAAAAAAATAATTCCAATAAACTATACCAGTAGAGAGTTTCAAACGATAAGAGATGATCTTCTTCAAGTTGCTGAAAGGCTGTACCCTGACTCTTTCCAAGATTTTAGCGAAGCGTCCTTTGCCTCACTTATGATTGATGCAGTTTCATACGTTGGCGATCAATTATCATTTTATTTAGATTACAATGTTAATGAATCTTTTTTGGATACTGCATATCAATTTAATAACATTTTAAGACACGGTAGAATATTAGGATACAAACACACTGGTCGACCATCAACTTTTGGAAAGGTAGCATTGTTTACTTTAGTTCCAGCGTCCGCAACTGGTATAGGACCAGACAGAAGATACATCCCTATCTTGAGAAGAGGTAGTCAGTTTACAACTGACGATGGTTTAAATTTCTCTTTAACAGAAAACGTTGATTTTGCAGATCCAAAAAATTTAGTCGTAGTCGCCCGCGTAAATGAAACTACTGGTGCACCAACTCATTATGCTGTGAAAGCATATGGATCGGTGGTCTCGGGTGTGTTTTCATCTGAAAGAATCTCTGTTGGAAATTATGAAAGATTTAAAAGAATAAATTTATCAAGTCCCAATATAACTGAAATTATATCAGTTTTTGATGCTGAAGGTAATGAATACTTTGAGGTTGAATATTTAGCTCAAGATATGATATATAAAGAGATATCAAATCGTAATTATAAAAATGACAATGTTCCATCTATTATTAAGCCATTTTTAGTTTCACGAAAGTTTGTATTTGAAAGAGAAGCAGATGTAGCATACTTACAATTTGGAAGCGGAAAAGCGAATGAAAGCGATGTGGTAGCTGATCCTCAAAGCGTTGCGATGGATATATATGGAAAAAATTATACAACTTCACTAACCTTTGATCCAACCAGACTTTCAACAAATGAAAGCTTTGGCATCGTGCCATCGGACACCACATTGGTTGTGAATCTAAGAACGACAAACCCCAGAAGCTCTAATGTTTCTGCAGGGGCACTTAGCACCGTTGTATCTGCTCACTTAGATTTTGAGGATAGAACGAATCTTTCATCTGCAACAATAAGCGAAATTAGAAATTCACTAGAGGTTTCTAACGAAAAACCAATAACTGGAGATGTTAGAACACCAAATTCAAATGAAGTAAAACAAAGAATATTTGACACTTTCCCAACTCAAAATAGAGCGGTTACTCAGGCTGATTATGAAAATGTAGCATATAGGATGCCAGCTAAATTTGGCTCAATTAAAAGAGTTTCTGTCCAAAGAGATCCAGACTCACAAAAAAGAAATTTAAATATGTACGTTATTTCAGAGGACAGATTTGGAAAACTAACGGCAACAAACTCAACAATTAAAAATAATTTGAAAATTTGGCTAAATCAATATAGAATGATTAGTGACACTATCGATATTTTAGATCCATACATAATAAACATTGGGATTGATTTTTCTGTTAGAGCATCAGTGGGAGCAGATAGATTTGGAACTGTTAATGAGTGTATCAACAGACTAACAAGATTCTATAAAAATGGATTTTTTATTGGAGAATCAATCTTAATAAGTGATATTTATAATGAGCTTAAAAATGTAAGTGGTGTTTTAGATGTATTAAAGGTAAATTTAAGAATGAAAACTGGTACAAACTATTCTGGAGCATCAATTGATATAAACAGAAACTTGTCACCAGATGGTAATGAATTAATAATACCAAAAAATGCAATCGTAGAAATTAAGTTTCCAGCAACAGACATAAGAGGCAAGGCTAAGTAATGGGTATCAAGCGCTATATAGCTAACGCAGACAATACGATTGTAAATTCTTTTCAAAGTAACAATCAAACCAGAGGCACTGGCTCAAATTCAGGACAATCAGATATATTAGAAATATATTCAGTATATGGAAGACAAGCTTCTACCAGTTCCACAACAAGCGCATCACAAGAATTATCTCGTATTCTAATAAACTTTCCCATGGACGATCTATCAGCGGATAGAACTGCAGGTAAAATACCAGCATCTGGAAGTGTTAATTGGTATTTGAAAATGTACTCTGCTGAAAGCACAAAATCAGTCCCAAGAGATTATGACATTGTTGTTGCAGCTGTCTCATCTAGCTGGCAAGAGGGGCAAGGCTTAGATTTAGAAGGATATAAAGATTTAACTTTAAACGGAAGTGGCTCAAATTGGATAAATGCGAATGGAGATGTTAAGGGTGCAACTGCAGCAGTGACAGCGATAAGTAAAACTGCTGGCTTGGCAAATACGAGAACACTCATATTAAAAGATGTCGAAGGAAATTCAGTAACATTTACAATCGACAACAGCTTGACCACTTCAACAGCTACAAAAATTGCCTTCTCAGGTGCCGCAGAAGCTCCAACTACTTTTGCCACCAGAATAGCCGCAGCAGTTAATGCAGCAAATGAAGCTGGTACATTAAACATCACAGCAGAATCGTCCGGTGCTGTTGTCACACTAACTTTAGGCACTGCAGGTCATTTAGGCAATGGTAATTCTAGTCTCCAAATAACTGGAACGGCAGTCAGCGATGGTGTAGTTACAGTAGCCGCTAGTCATGCCAGCGCTACGTATCACTTTGGTGGTGGTAATGGACCTTGGAAGAGAGTTGGTGGTGATTATTTGACGGGTAGTGAATTCAACGCACAAATTTACACGCAATCATTCGGCTCTGGATTAGGTGATTTAGAGATAGATGTTACAGAACAGGTTGAAGAGTGGATGCGTGGAGCAACCGGAAGTCATGGATTTGGAGTTATGCTTTCTAGAACATATGAGTCATATGCATCAAATTCATCTGGTGACGATCTTGGCAGTGTGATTCACAATCCAACTGGAGCCAAAAAGTCATATTATACAAAAAGATTTTTTAGCCGCGGCACTCAGTATTTCTTTAAGCGTCCAGCACTCGAAGCGAGATGGGAATCTGATATTGTAAGAGATGATCGTAATGGTTTCTTCTATAGCAGCTCTTTGGCAACAAACGATGAGAATTTGATGGAGCTTTATTTGTATAACTATGTTCGCGGACGATTACGTAATATACCAAGCATTGGGACAAGTAATATATTTGTTAGTTTGTACGCCGGCGATTCAAACGGTAATTTAACTCTAAACCAATCAAACTCAGAAAGAATAGTGCTTGAAGCGGCGCCCTCTGGAATTAAAACCCATACAGTTGCGACAGGCAGTCATGTCAGCACTGGAATATACAAGTGCGAAATATGTCTAACAAAGTCTACTGATCCAAACAGTAAAGAAATCAGTACTTTTTATGATATTTGGCATAATGGTGACAGCGCTTCACCACACATTAAGTTTTTTACCGGCTCATTTAAGCCGAAAACTTTAAAAGCTTCTAATGAAAAATTAGAACCAAATTACTTTATTAACATAACAAATCTGCAAAATTCTTATATGTATAATCAAAAAGCTAGGTTTAATGTTTATATAAGAGAAAAGAATTGGAATCCAACCGTTTATACAAAAGCGGTGCAAACGCCAGAGACGGTGAATATCCGCAGCGCATCGTATAGAGTTATTAGAATTCGTGATGGAATAGAGGCAGTAGCACACCAAACTGGCGCTGTATTGGCTACCGGTATGTCATATGATATTAATGGAAATTATTTTGATTTTGACATGAGGTTGCTACAACCCGGCTATGAGTACGGTTTTAAAATCGCATTTTATGATGATGATTTAGGAACTTGGCAAGAACAAGATAAATTATTTAAATTCAGAGTAAACAAGAATGAGCATTAAAAAACTTTTTGAAGATTCTAGAAAATCAAAAAACATATTATCGGAAACAACTAAAAAAACTAGTTTTGATGATGCCGAGTCTGCAAGAAATATTTCTAATAAACAGACCGATTTAGATAAACATGTTCCACAAGTTGATTATTCAGAGCCTGCTAATTTTGTTAAATTTGGTTCTGCGAGGTTATATTATGAGTCTGCCTTTACTAGAATACTGGACTTCTATCCATATGATGGCTCCGAAGCAGAAATTAATAAGTTTCACCATGAAGCGCTCGACATCGAAAAATATATTTTTGATAGAAAATATCCAAGAACAAATGGCTTCATTACTTTAAACAAAGATGGGTATACCTTATCAGGTCCAAAAATTGACGGATACGGTGTATATACTACAGACGAGTATATTGAACTTAAAGGAGGACCGGGAACCGGCTCAGCAACAAGTTTAAAACTAAAAGATTTACTACCTAATGCAAAAAACAGCAGTTATAAAAATTCTAACTTATATGATGAAACAATCTACCAGACACAAGGTCTTCCGTCAGACTATGGATCCGGAACTCGTACGTCAAATCTTCGAGCCAATTTTGATGATGGCGTAACTGTAGAATTTTGGCTTAAAACCGGCTCTATGCCCGGCACCCGGATCGCGGGCAACATACCTCGTTTTAACCCAAACAGTAATTATCAAGTTATTTTTGATTTGTGGAATAATCAAAATTCTTCTAGCGTAGATTATGGTAGACTTCGGATTGAATTAACCGGTACAGTCGACCACGGCGAGAGCGGACCTACCCTTACTCCCTTAAAACCATTTGTGGTCACAGTAGAGTCTGGTTCAGTTTCTGATGGCACATCTGTTAGAGTCAATAGGCAAACAATTGGCTCTACCAGTCTACATGAAAAATTTGGAGATTGGAATCACTATGCTTTGTGTTTATACAATACAGCTAGCAATTTTGTAGTTGAGTTATATGTTAATGGTGACTTCCATGAAAAAACAACTGTAGAAGGCAAGACAATAGGAGAGCTTAATCCACAAGCAACCATGGCTAGAATCGGAGCACTAATTACTTCTCCATTTGGAGAGTCAGCGCCGGCAGGAGCAGGAAGACTTAGTGGCTCACTAGACGAATTTAGATATTGGAAAATTAAAAGAAACGAAAAACAGATAGGTCGAAATTGGTTTACTCAGGTCCGCGGCGGTACTAACTCAGACATATCGAATACAACGCTAGGTGTTTACTATAAATTTAATGAGGGCATTACAGGTGATAACGTAACAGATAGCATTGTGCTAGATTACGCAGGTAGAGTAACTAATGGGTCGTGGACTGGATATTCATCCGGTGCTAGACATACAGGCTCAGCAATTGTATCCGCATCAGCAGCTTCCAGAGAGTTTTTAGATCCAATAATTCGAGCAAACCATCCAGACGTTTTAAGTCTTAAAACTGAGTTAATAACTTCTGGCACATCATATGATTATAATAATAACGCATCACTCATTGGTTTAGTTCCGGGATGGATCCAAGATGAGCAAGCAGAAAACGAAAATTCAGACTTAAGATACATTGCTCACATAATGGGCACATACTTTGACAAATTATATCTGCAAATTTCAGAGCTACCTAAACTTAGACATTTAAATTATTTAAGCTCTTCAACTAAGCCGTTTCCCTTTTCAAGTCACCTTCCCCAATCTTTGGGATTATATTCTCCAGAAATATTTATTGACTCTGACGTCATGGAAAAATTCACAAATAGAAATGAAGAAATTTTATTTGAAAGTGAATTAAACGATACTAAAAATCTGATATATCAAAACCTGTATAACAACCTAACGAACATTTATAAAACAAAAGGAACCGAGCAATCAATAAGAAATGTATTTAGATGTTTCAATATTGGCGACAATGTATTATCAATTAATATTTTATCAAACAATGAAGAATACCTGCTGAAAAACAATTTAAAATTAAACTTATTAAAAAAGAATGTAGTTGATTTTAGTCACCCAGCCAACGTTGATGGCGTGGTTTACGCAGCTTCTGCATCGTTAGACAACACTAACGCAGTAGATGTTTCTGGTTCGATTGATGGCGCTGAAGAACAATTTCCATATGGATTCACATACGAAGCAAACGTTATTTTCCCAGACTATACACAACACAGGTCTGCATTAACTAGAGATAAACAGTTTAATCAAATATCTATTTTTGGAGTGAGTAGTGTTGGTTCATCCACTGCAGAAAAAGTTGGAACAACAACAACCATCCCAAGTCCTGATTTATGCAATTTTAGAGTTTATGCAATTAGAGAATCTGAGGGATCTAAAAATGTATACTTTAAATTAACGTCGTCTTTTGCGGAAGCCGATTTTGAAGATGTTGGCGAGGCTGCTGGAGAGCAGATAGCTGGAATTAATTTAACCAGTTCTGTTTATAAAAATGTTTATGATGATGAGCCGTGGAACTTCTCCATAAGACTTGTGCCAGCGAATCACCCTAGATCAACTTTTGTTGTTACTTCATCTGAGGGTGCAAAAGATGTTTCTGGCGACACGTACAAGATTATCTTTACTGGTATTAATCCTAAAACAGCTGACATTCGCGATATGTTTGTTCTTAGTCAAAGTATCCCTCCGTCAACAGCGAGAACTTTAATAACCGCCAGAAAAAGACCATTTATTGGTGCGGATAGAACAAATTTTACAGGAGATGTATTATACAAGAGTGATATTCAAGCCTCGTCCGTGGCTTTTTGGGGTAAATATATAAGTGACAGTGACTTAATTCANCACGCCGTAGATTTTGAAAACATTGGATTGTCTGATAATCAAAACTTTTTATTCCCACTTGATACGGAGTCAAAAAGAAATGACATATTGAATAGAAACGCTTTAATTTTAAATTGGAATTTTAGAAATGTCACTGGTTCAGACGACTCAGGCACATTTTCTGTTCAAGATTTTAGTTCTGGATCTGCGACGATAAGAGATAATTTTGGCTGGCTTGGTAGATTATCTGGACAGCAACACACTGGAATTGGCTTTGGATTAAAGCCAGATTCAACCAGCGTAGTGCAAAAGAAAAGAATAAATACTTATAAATTTATAAACCCCGAGCGCGCAGTATCATCAGATATGATTCAATTATTCTCAGCAGAAGATGAATTTTTCCCTAACTTGAGAAGAGAAGAAATAGTTCCCAACTATGTGTATACCGTTGAAAAAAGCATATACAATGCAGTTTCAGAAGAAATGCTAGATTTTATGGCTGGTGTTAATGATTTTCACTCATTGATTGGAAACCCAGTCAACCGATACCGTGGTCGCTACAAAGCGTTGGAAAAATTAAGAGAGGCGTTTTTCCGTAGAGTTAACAATGTAACAGAGGTTGAAAAATATATAGACTATTACAAATGGTTTGATTCTTCCATCACTTCAATAATTTCTCAACTTATTCCAGCTTCATCTGAGTTTATAGACGATGTGCAAAATGTAATTGAAAGTCATGTGCTTGAAAGAAATAAATACAAAAGCAAATTAAATATTTACAGACATGTCATGACCGACCTGGATGACAAATCAATCAAAGGAACCACCAGCGGCGCTAGCTCTAAATCTAGCTTCTCTACAACAGCCCGCGCCTCGACTGGCACCGCCCTTGAATCACTGAATCAGTATGACCCTGATGAGGCTGCAGAGCAAGGCGAAACAGTTGAAACATTCCAAAAACTTCAACAGGCGGATGGTGCATCCGCAGACACATTTAACAGCAAACAAATACTTAATCAAGTTGTTGGTGATGGCAACGTAGCCCTACTTAAAGGTGAATATTCCGTACAAGCAGGTGACGCAAACTTCCCAACAACAGCAAGATCAACAGCAAGAGTTATCGCCAACACCGGGCAACCTCGCCAATCTCCGCTTGATCCTGTTGCTCCAATTCGAGGTGGTGTTAATTTTCCACCTAATAAAAGTTTGGATTTTGCAAACACTAGATTAAGACCCGGCGGTCCAGTAGATACAACAGATAATGTTTTTGTCCCTTTGAATGTTATGATTGGTTTCACAGCTGAGTCGGTGGAAGCAATTGAATACGTGCCATTCCATCGCCCACCGGAGTATATTACTAAGGATAGAAAAGTCTTCCACGTTCAACAAGGTAAAGACTGGGAACTTGGTATTGGATATAAAAATGTAAAATCAGACATTGTATTCCCATTTAATGTCGTAAGTTCGAATGTTGAAGTTAAAACTGGCTATAACGCCGAGGTTATTAACAAGGTAGGTAGAAATTTACAGATAACAAACTTACATAATGATGCATACGGAGACCTACTTGAAGTTCCAGCACAAGGACCATTTACAAATCATTTTGTTGGAGGTCATCAATCAAGACACATAGACTTAAATAAAGGATCGGATGGTAGTGAAACAAGACCAGAGGCTTGGAGAATTCGTCTAGGAACTTGCGCTGACTTGAGGGATGGAGATGGCACACCTGATTATCGCTTAGACAGCAATACACCACAAACTGGTGCTATTGGATTAGTTGGTGCCGACTATCCTCCGCCAAACTACAACCCACCCGCAGGAACTGTCCCTTATCCATATCCTTTATACCAAAAAGCTGTATATTACAGGGATCAGATAGCTAAGCGCCCGGTTAACATTAGAAACATTCAATATGCGTCAGGCTCAAGAGCCCTTGGTAACTATCGTCATAATTACGAAGTTGTTCACTCTTTTGGTGCTCACAACAATCCTCGCGCACTTGTAAAGAATCAGCCAAGTTTACCAGCAATAGCGTTTGAAAATCACTCAAGCTCTACTTCCATAAGAACATTTTTAAGCACTCGCCGCGGCGAACAAGACCATTTTAATTTTATTGACGATTATGATACGGGGTATTTGACTGGAGCGACTAATAAAAGTATTGTAGTAACAAGATTTTCTGCACCGGGTGGCATAGAAGTTCAAACTCGCGGATACCAAGATTTTAAAGCTTCAGAATATTCAGTTTACAATTGCATTAATAATAGAAACTTGTCTGTTAAAAAGCCCTCGCAGGGACCATCTGGAACCTTACCTGAGCCTCACGGTGGAACTCCTTCAACCTCGCGTGTCAGTGATATCCATGGGAAAGACTACGGGCTAAGGTCTCACTTAGCTAGACATACAGCTAGATTTGGTAGAGATTCGTTGTTTGTCACTTCATCAGGTGATTTACCCGGCGTCTCATATGATCAACTTCCCGGCTTTCACAAGATTCACAGAAACAAAAAACAAGTTATTTTATCAACAAATGATAGTAATACAACCTTTATAACAGGATCAAAATTTGATAATTACAGCGTAATTCATCCGATACCAAGATCTGATAGGCAATATAACTGGATTAATAACTCAGTTACTGATATTGACGACATAAAATATGCAGGATACCAAAGAGCAGGAACACTATTTGGTCCAACTAGAACTTCCTCTGCTGGATTAGAGTCTTATTGGAACTTTGTGACTCAATCGGATGCTGTTAGTGGTGCTATTTTCCAGCCTGCAAATAGATTAAACATTATGGTTGTAGATCCAGTTAATCGTTTTACGAATACGATTGGTCACCCGTTTGGAACAGCAATGTCAAGTTATGCTAATTCAGATTTATTGGGCACTTTGGGCGAAGAAGCAAATACAAATTATTTAAATCAGCTTTTATCGAAAAGGCAGGCGGTGTATGGCTGGGGTTGGCTTAAGCGCCACCAATCAGACAATAAAGTTTTTGTCGAACAAAGAAAAGCAAATGAATTAACACTTGCTCACCAAGGAGGCGATAAATTAAAAACATTTAGATTACCACCAGTTTCTATGAAAGGAAGAACATCAATTGTTAATTTTGATGTTAATGTTCCTAGCGCCAAGAGAGATGTAAGATTTACAACTGATAATGTATCTTTGCAAACTACAAACACTAATGAAAGAATATTTTTTAATGAAAGAGAATTAAATAATATAACACAAAGGTATGCAAGCCCATATCAACCGCTTGAAGATTTAATGGGATTGGCAAGTGGCAGAGGTTACAATCTTAACTGGGTCATGTACACACAAAACATTTTCCCCTCTATGAGAAATGAATTTGTTTCAATGTCATCTAAAAGACTGGACTATGATAACTTATATTGGAGAAACGACAACCCGAATAGAATCACCTTGGGCAACACATTGCTAAATTCTTTTGGAGTTAGCGTTAGTCAAAGTAGTTGGCCATTAGATCCACCAGTTGATTTCTTAACAAGAACATCGATTACTGTTGGGCGCGGTGACGAAACTGCGTCCTTACAAACGTTCAATATAACTGAAACTAAAGCTGGCGAACTTCACAATACTTATGGATCGTACTTCACCATTAACTCAGACAGCAATAAATTTAACTTCTATAAACCAGCTGCATTATATACTAGAAAACACTCTTTAGGCTCTCCAAATTCTGTGGTGTCACCATCAGGTCCTGATATACCTGAAACTGGATCGTTTACGGGCTCGTTTAATGCATCTGAGCAAATAGAGACTCTTGGTGGAGAGGCGCTGTGGGAAGCCGCAGAGAATGCTGGCGTCATAGAAAAGAAAAAGAAGCGTAGTGTTTTTGTGCCATCCGCATCAAATCCATGGTGGAACAACTACGATGACTTTAGAGAAGATTTAAGATTAACAGCGAAAGGATACGCAGTAATACCCGAGTTCAGAATGAGTGAACATGTCTCTGATTATTACAAATACGGTGTAATAAATAAATCTCTTAGAGATACGTTCGAGATTCCGGGCACCGCGTTTAGCAGTTCACAAACTGATTTTTACAAGGACTTTTCAAATACGGACTTCTTGGAGGGCTTTATTGGAACAACAAAAGATGATTTGCTTTCAGCTAGTGAAATAAGGCTGAGATGCAATGCGGCTGTTAGATACAACGCTTATAAGGGTTTCTATCCTGTGCAACGAACATTAGACTTAGTGTCTCAATTTTATGATTCGTTCAAAAACGCACTACAGGTTAGTTTCGTTGACTCTGATGGTAAACCCCAATCATTTAGCAACAAAAATAACATACTTAGAGATAATCATGGCGGTGTTTCTAAAATAATATTTGACAAATTATATTCACCCGGAATCTTGTATAATTCTATAAAATCTGGAATTGCCGTAGATTATCCGATAGTTACCGACCCATCTACAATGAATCGAGTTCACTTTGGTTCAGATACTAGCCGTGATGCATACGCATTAACAATAGGAAACGTTACAGCATCTGCAATTGACGGTGATGGCTATGAGGGCGGCGTATACTGGGATAAAAGAATACCATTTGAAGCAATCATAGATCCAAAAAGATATTTGCCCGGTATAAGCTTTTTAGACATGGAATCTCACCCATCGATGAGTTTAGATAGTTTTAGTGTTCAAGGTCCACCAATTCGAACAGAAGTCATAACTGGTTCTTTAAATGAAAATGGTGATGAAATTTACAATCTTATGGCAAGAAACTTTTTTGGAGAGTGTAGTAACTTCTTTTTGAAAAATAATTCTTTATCAAGATTGGAAGGAACGACTGTCACTGATGATATAAAGTTTAAAAAAGATGAAGTTTATATGGCTAGAATTAAACTTAGAAGATCGCACAATGGCGAAAGAACATATCAGTTTGATTTTGATTCAAACAATGTGTCAGGCGCAGCATCAAACTATGCGATTGACGGTGCCAGAGTTGTAAATTCTTTCGGAGACATAAAAAAGCAATCCTATCCCTTACCACAAGATCCATCCAAGCACCCAACATTTAAAGAAACGTTCACAATGTACAGTAGACCGTCCGCGTTTGGACCGCCAATAGCTGGTAGACCATCGGGCTCTAGAGCGGTCTCAGGAGCCTTTGAGCACGCTGCAAAGGATAGTTTTGAAGGCTTTAACCCAGCATTTACACCTCCCTACATGAATGGAGAAGCTTGGGTAGATCTAGTGTTTAGACCTACTGCTAGTGTGGCTTATGATTTAGAAAGAATTTTATCAGAAATAGAGGTAAAAAGTTGGCGATTTGATCCCGGTTTTAAAGTGCCTGTAGCAGATAATGCATCAACAGCCACCTTCACGTTTAGTGGCAAGCCAAACGAGGATACAACTATCACTCTCATTGATACTGCTAAAACATCAGTTACGTTTGTCATAGATGATGCTGCAGATTCAAGTGTTAGCGGCACTAAAGTAACTCAAATCACTGAAAACGGCGGTGGCGCTGCAGGCACAGCAATTGCACTTGTAGCCGCTATTAATGCCTCATCTTTGAATATAACAGCTACCCGAGATGGTAACAAGGTTGTATTGACGCAGGACGCTGCCGGCGTTGCAGGCAACACAACTATCACTAGCACTTTAACAAACAGTGCGTTTTCTGTAGCAGTGCCTTCAGCCTTCACTGGTGGCTTTGACGGACCTGCTCGCGCCGCTGTGCCAACATTAATTCCTGTTGAAAGAATGGCGGATAATCCTGAGTATGAGGGTCAATCACCTAATAATGATTTAACAATACCATCAATATATGACGGATATAGAATTAATGCAAACTCAATGCACGTAACGAGCAGTGTTGATATATTTGGCGTTCAAAGAGTATTAGAACAAGCAGTCGACAAATTTGGAAATGTTATTGAAACCAAAAATAAAACAGTGGGATCTAAATGGGTTATCCAACCAAAGTGGGAAACTCCAATGTTGAACTTTAATGACGAGGGGCTTCATGCGGTCACTGCCGCCAGCGGAACCCTTACGCTACCAGTGTATGGTTCTGCATCGGTACCTAGAGGTATGTGGCATCAATTTGGAACTATTCCTGATGATCAAAAAACTGGTGTGTTTCTTGAAATAGGTGATATACCTGAACAGTGGCTAAAAAATCACTATGACGTATTAGTAAACAGCTCAATTTATAATAACTTTACTACAGGTAGCTCCAGAGAGACCAAGAGTCTCTATAAGCGCGTTAAATCTCTAACCTCTTTATGCGGCTTTAACAAGACAAAAACCGCGGTTAAACTTGGTCAACTTAGTGACAAAGTCGTTGTTTCAGAGGCTGTTATCGCAGTGCCATATGTTTCAAATGAAATTGAAACACACTGTGCTACGAATCACTTAAAATCCCGCTCTACAGTAAAACAAAAAAATAAACAATTTATATCCATACCAAAACGTAGATTTGAGGCAGCACTTAAACAAAATGAAGGAACCGCGCAGGGTGACTCACTTCTAACCTCTGGGGAATCAATTAGAAAACTAAAACAAGCAATGCAAAAGTATGTATTTCCTCCAGAATTTGATTTCCTTAATAACAAAAGTGTTAAGCCTGTTGCGATGTATGTTTTTGAATTTGATTATGAATTCGATAGAGATGATTTGTCTTACATGTGGCAAAACATGGCACCAAGAGATTATAAGAAAATGCAATTTAAAACAAGCACAGTTTCTCATAATATTGCAAATAATGAATTAATTAATCGTGATGTGCTTTCTAAAGAAAATCTTCGTTGGATGGTATTTAAAGTTAAGCAAAGAGCAAATGCTGACTATTATGACTTTCTTATAGATCAGGCAGGTGAGTCAACTAAGAAAATTAAAGAATTAGATATTAGACGTTCAAAAGAATATCAATTTGGATTTAATTGGCCATATGATTATTTATCATTCGTTGAGCTAATTAAAATGGATGTCGATATTTTAATAAAAAAATAGTGATAATTTAACAAAATGGCAAAATTCCTTAACAAAAAAGAACAGGTTATAGACTTTAAATTAACTCCGCTTGGTAGAAGAAAATTATCAACGGGTAAATTAAATCCCACTTATTACTCATTTTTTGATGATGGTGTGATATATGATTCAAAGTATGCTGGGTTTGATGAATCGCAGAATCAAATTCATAGAAGAATAAAGAATGAAACATCGTTTCTTCAAGGGATCCTTTCTTTTGAAGAAATAGAAAACTCTGTGCCTCCCGGAAATTATTTGGAAATTGCAATAGAAGACACAGACGTTTTACCACACGATTATGACATATCCCCCGACAAGAAAATTTTACAAACTAATAAATTTTTATTTGACGGTGCGATTGGTGATGCTATGTTTGAGGGCACAAATACACAAGCAGCGCCAGCCTTTAAAATTGTAACTTGTCAAGGAGAAATTATAGATCATCATACAAGAGACACTGGAAAATATGATTATACCCATGTAACCGAAGACAATGAGGCTAGAGAGTTTAACATACCTCAATTAGAGGTTGAACTTTACTATACAAAACTAATAGATAAGCCAACTGACTCATTAGAATTCGCCAACAGTGTATCAGATACCATTAGCGAAACACGACCTTTTGTTGATGGGTACTCAATCAAGCTGGTCAGGGATGATTTGGTGGTTTACGCTGATGAGATGAATACAGAATTATTAACAGAAAATTTTGATATTGAAGTGTTTTATGTAAATGAGGAAGAGGGTGAGTCAAAACCTGCAACTGCTACAATTCAAATACTTGATAGTACCAATTCATGGTATAGCACCGATGATGGTGATCCCGTTACTATAACAATAAATGATGGAATAAACACTACCACGTTTGAGCTTGTTTCTGATGGTGCCGATCCAGCTGCAGGTAATGTTGGTGTAACAATATCAACCCAGTTCCGATATCTGGGCGACAACGGTGAAGCCGTTAATTCAGCGGGAATCTTCTACAATTTAATTGCTGCGATTGATGACTCTTTCGATAATAATTATCCTACTGTTTTTCACGATGGCTCTTTCGCAGACGGTTCTGTGGACGAGTCCGGCGGTAGGTGTACGTTTGATGAGTTACATCATCCTAAATGCGTTGTAAACTCTAGCGCCAATACTTTAAATGTTTCAGTCGGCTCAGTGCCACCGCCAACGATTGAAGCCGCTCTCGATCAGTCAAAAAGAATAATTACTTTAAAAAATTTAAATTTGGGATTATCTGGAACTATAACAACCAATCGACCATCTGTCATTAAAGTTACAAATTTTTCTGGCGGTGCTTTTCACAAAATCAAAGCTTTGCAAAGAAAGTTTTTTGAAAGAGAGATACCGCAAATTATTGATGGATTGATGGTTTCGGAAACTAAAAAAGAGAATTTAAATAGAGAACTAACCCCAGATGCAGTAGAATATTATTTTGATGTATTAACAGATTCCTCAGTAGATGCTAAAATAGCTTGTGAGTGTGCAAATACATTCAATAAAAATTCATATTACATAGATTTAGATTTTGATGAAGAGAGATGCAAGGAGCCAGAGAATGAAATATACTTTGACATATACGGCAGCGTTACCGTTCCCGAGGTATGTGCACCACCGGATCCCACACCAGCCGAAGAATGTGAGGATGACCTGTAATGTCTAAAATTAATTTAGCTGTTGATAGCGAAAGAGTATTTGGAAAATATTTGCCATCTGTGTTTATTAACAGAATTGTGGTTGATTATGCCACGACTGACGGCGGCGCCGCCTCGTCAACAAAAACTTCATTTACTGTAGAGATGAGTATAAACTTTACCAAAAGTCCAGATTCCTCAGAAGAGTGGACGATGAAACAGACCAAAAAATGGCTAAAAGAAAATTTAGACGGCTTGTATCTTTACACTTTCTTGTCGCCACACTCAAAAATAAACAGACGCTTAATGTCAAAATCTTTAAATATGTTAGATTTATTTAAAGCCTATCAGGCTCCTACAGTAGAAGAGTTTACATCTTCCCACTACCTGTACCCAGCGATTGTGGAAACAATGAGAGTCGATTTTGTTGAAAAAAACGTTGATTTTATGGGTGCAGAAGGTGGCGGGACGGACGGTGGTTATTCTTCTTTACCACCCGGGTGGCTTGACCCCACCGGCACCGGTAGCGGCACTGGCGATTCATTAACTGGTCTTTATTATATTGCTAATAATTTTATTATGGCGGGCTCATTGGCAACACCGGGATCGATATTTCACACATTGTTTTACGGAGAGTCACCCTCCGGACCATGGACTGGCGCCGAAAGTGATTTGCCATCCAGATTAAGATATGCAGATGATCCGTATCTGATGTCTGGTATTGATTTATCCGAAGGCGATGAGAGTTATGAGGTAGAACTGTCGATGTTTGGCGGCTTGTTTCTGGATCATGAATCGGGCGCACTCGTCTCAGAAATTTTCGACGGCTATATAGACACTGACAGTGTTCCAGACGGAATGAGTTTTATAAAGAAGAACATAGGTGACTACATAACAGCATTTTTTGCAGGTGGCAGCGCGCCAACTGATGCTAACGATTTAGAAAGCAAAATTAAACTTACTAATTTGTTAGATGGCACTGATGATAGCGGTGGGGAATTAGTTGCGCTTGAAACATACGATGACGCAGGTAATGAGATTGTTCAAATATCTGGAATAAAAATTAATTTTGAGTATGACGAAGCTGCCAGCGCCGTACCGCTTTCAAATATTGATGATTTGTTTGCAATTGCAACAATTGGACTAGATGTGCAAGAAGAAGGACCTACTGACGGTTATGCTGGTATTGGTAGGAGCACTACTACAATTACCTCCGATCACAAAAAACTTAGTGGTAAAAATGAACCTCCGCGTTCAATTTTTAACAATTACTTTGGCGCCATAACATACGAGAGTGTTCTAAAAAATAATAAACCAGACGAGTCATTCACAGAAATCTTTGTTGATGAGCTTGGTAATCCATATGATGGAATTCCGATTCAAGCTTTGAATGGTCAGTATTATGCGGAGGAGCCAATCTCTAGAAGACAGATTGTTGGTACACTTCAAGGTATAATACAAAAGTATAAAGATAAATATCCGCTCAATTCAAACTTGCAAAATAACGTCGATAATTTACAATATATATTACGGATTAATCAAGATTCAAGTAAGTTGTTTTCAGAATTAAAAAGGTTTCAAAGAACTTACACTCTTAAATCACAAGCAACAAGGTCCGGACAATTTTATGCTGAAGTTGTTAATGAAATGGTTCAGTTTAGTAAAAAAATAACCGTTCAAAAACGCTTAACTAAAAAACTAATACTTAATGCTGTTGTGGTTGATTTAAGACCCACCAAGTTTTTAACAGAGACCTATATTGCCCCAAACCCATCCACCGGTAAATCGACAGGGCAGATGGAGACTGAGACCATGACGGTTACATATGGTCCAGCGCCCTTTGAAGGTGCAGATTGGGATGGTGATGGTGAGTGGGACATCGCGCCCGCCGAAGGCGATGTTAGAGAAGGATCAGTTATTTTACCAGTGACAGATGCATTCGAAGTTGACAGCGTGTCTGATGATTATTTACCACGCACATGGTTTCAACTTTCAAGAGAAATAAGATTAGCTGATACATCTTATGAAAGATTCGGCGCCGGCGTAGACTACGCCAGAAACGATTACGATATACTTTTAGACGACTTAGCTATTGCTTATAGAAGCCCATCTGACACAGGCGAGGGTGAAGATCGCGGATATACAGAATTTTCAGAGGTGCCTGAAAGCCTTCAAGAGTATCTTGAGATTGTTGCTGAAGAAATGTTTTTTAATGATCCAACCAAAAGAATGATTGCAAGTGCTTATAGTGGCATTGATATAACAGATGTAAACTTTGTTTGTGCTAATCATGGTTATTTCTTTTTTGATTACGAAAAGGCTCTACATCAACAGTCCAGAGCAGCACATGTAGTTAAATTATCAGCATTACACAGATTTTTAGGGATAGCTGTTCCATATAACAACTTTAAAGTCGACACAGTAAGATTAATAAGACGAGAAATGGAGTTGTACACAAGTGCTACTGGAGAATTTGCAACGACGGCGACGGGCTTTGCGTTTTCCCCCTTTAAGCAGACGTGCATAGATATAACATCGGAGATGAGAGTCGACATTGACTATCCTTTAACTGATCGATCATATTACAAAGTTGGAATTTTAGATTCCGGAACAGAAACCACCACCGTGACAGATACCACTCTCGACCATATTACAAAAAGTGGCATTGGTTATCCTAAAATTGCAATAAATTATTCTGGTGATCACAAGGCACATAGTTCCGGTGAAGGAGACGTTACTGGGGAATTTGAAGAAGCCCGCTCTTACCTTAAATTCATTAATTTTGATGTAATTGGTTCATCAAAAGCATACAGATTAGAGGGTATTGGCGAATTTACCCCTTATGGTGTCGACGTCGCTCTACAAAAAGGCGGAAAAATTAGAGATGGATATCGACTGATGTGTTTTGAGTTTGAGGACTACATGGATGATGATATTGCTTATTATAATACTATAGGGTCGTCCGAGGCAGAGGGACGCGGTGAACTACTTAAAGCGCTTAATACAATGGGTGAGCCAAATAGCGAATATATTGTACAAATCATAGTCAGTGATCATACATTGGAATTTGTGATGACCAGAATATACGGTCTGGTGCTCAGTGTTTATGAAAGCTTAAGAGAATATGTTTTGTTTGCAGAAGAAGTTTGTAGCTATAATAATATAACAAACCAATTTAATCAGTTTTTCATAGACGCGATTAATGCTAGATACCCCACTCCAAAAGATAGAGCATGGGTTAGGGCAGCTTATATTATAAACACAATGCGAGCGGTATTTTTTGATGAATTTGCAGATGATAATAATGGACAAGAGGAAGCTATAATCAGAAACTCGGTTGATCTCATCAATAAAATGTCACCTGAAAGGGGAACCTTAGAGAATTTAAGAACTTTTCTTTCAGACTACAGACGATTTATAATGTATTTTGATCCCTACCATGTGGATGCAGATGTCCCAGTTGATGACATACCTACTCCGTACATATACAATCGATTAATTGAAATTTCAGGTGTTGATGCTGATCGAGTTCCAACACCAGATGATTTTGCAGTTATGCGTCGGACATTACAATTTGTTAATAGTTTTCAAATAAATCAACCCATATATGGTGATGTTGGCTTAGGTTCGGTTGTTTCTGACCCGGGGCTTGGGTCGTACGCAAATCCAGATCTCGGTCGAAAAATACCGATATTGTATATACCCGGAGCAGGATCTGTTTCAGCCGCAAAAAATTATACTGATATTAAAAACAAAGCAACAAAACGAGACGTAACACGCAATCGGTTTTATTATTATCATTTCAGAAATATCTTTGTTAAAAATTCTGCCGCCGGCGGCAAGCTCATACCAAATGAAGCGCTTGAAGGTTTGCCTAATGATCGAATGGAGTACGCTAGAGCTGTTATGTTGAGAATAGCAAACTACACAACTGCAGGTGGTACCGCCGTCGCTAGAGAGAGCGCCGAATACACCGGTCAATTTGATAAAACAGTTGGCACCACCACCGGTGTCGCGGGCACCATCACAGCCGGTAGCGAGCGTCTCAAAAACCGATCCGGAGTAAAAGCACAGCACATAGTTTATGTTATACAAAACCAATTAATGCCGATGCTAGAGGTAGTAGATGATTTATTTCAGCGATACACCAACAAATACAGTAATCTAGGTGTTTTTGTGGAAACCGAAGGAGCGCACGACGATGATGCAGATGATGATGGCGCAATCGATGATATCGTAGCACTTGAAGACGAAGCACCAAAAGACCCCGGCGGATATTCCGCTGTAAAAGTGTTCACCGCCGGCGTGTATCGGACAAGTTCCAGCGGTGAAGTGGGAGGTTATCCAAGCATCGATGCCTCATCCGATGAATTTACAACGCCACTCAGATCTGAGTTAGAATACTTAGAGCTTAGATACGCAATTGCTGCAATTAACAATGCGTTATTGGACATTATAGCCGGCAGAAACCAAAGCCAAGGTACTTTTGGTCCGGGACGAGATTATGGCTCTGGTGCCTCACGAAGTGAAGCAGCGCTGAATGTATATTCTTATAACTTTTTAAGAAATTTACTTGACGCAGAAGATCCTATTGGTCCAGATTATCTTGGTGTATTTGATGGAACAACGCTAAACAATTCTAAACTCAACGCCATGTATGATGAGGTTACTTATGGTACACACCCTGCTGACACTTTATCGCTCGGTAGCTCTGGAGAGATCGACTCTATTATCATCACTCCATTTGGCGGCGGCTGGGTGTGGGACGCTGAAGAAGACGAGGAAATCAGCATCTTTGCAGATTTTCTTGGTATCGACTCGCTTGACGCGGACGAAGGCGAAGCCACCCTCGGTAGCGCCGCGGACGCTGGCGTAGTCGGAGCGACCCCAATAACGTAGTCGGAACGACCCCAATATGATATTTTATTATTCTTATTTAATTCAGCAATTTAACATGTTAACTAATTAAAATATGCCACAAAGAACAAAAACTGTAATAAACAAAAAAGTAATTGATTTGCTAAAGCAACCAACTGGCTTTACTCTTAACACATCAATCGAACATTTTAAGCAGGAAGGTGTGATGCTTGATACAACTGGTGTAGATTCCTTAACCGAGCTTTCTGAAAAAGCTTTATTTGCAATGGGTATCACTAAGCTTGATACTGATGAAACTAATTTGTTTGATAAAGACTATCATCCACTAAATTTAGACTCTAACAGTGATTATAATTCAGACTTTAGTTTTATGACGTCGGAAAATAAAGATAAAGGAATTGAAAACACAAATATTGTGGATCCTGATGTACAATCATTGTCTCCAAAATTAATAGGCGCTGAGGATAAGTTTGTCGCTGTAAATGATCCCTTTTATGAGCAAGATGAGGAAAAAAGTGAAATGTTTAAACTTCAGAGACAAATGAATAAATCAAAAACAAAAAAATCTCTCATACGCATTGCCGCAGGCATGTGTGGTCCGCATATAAGTCATGAGGTAAAAAACAAAAATAAGTATTTTCAACAATTTAGTGAAAGAAAGAGAAGGGGTGTGATGTAATGTCTTTAGATGATGACATTGAAGTATTCTATTTTGGTAGACACCCAACTATTGAGATTGGGGACTATGCAGGCACCGCCGCCGATAGCGGTACCGCTATTTTTGAAGGATCAGCCACAGATGAAGACTATGAATTTAGAACATTTGTGCCGCAAGGAATTGTAGGAGAGGTGCCCAGCAGCTACGTTGAAGGCTTTGGCTTTAATCCTGACACTGGTGCTAGAACTCTTACGGGTGTCGAATATGCACCCGCGCCCAGCGGCTTCTTTGCGTATATTATAACGGACGTTCTCTCACAAGGTCAGCCAATTGAAAAAATGATACAAATAGCCATAAATGGTTTACCTAGATTTGCGACCGGTCGCGACTCTGGCTTTTTAGATCAGGATTCACCTTTTTTAAATAGGTATCAACAAAGATACTTTACGACGAATTTTACTAATAAGATGACTGCAGGCAGTGGTATTAACATAACATTAATTGGTGATAAGTTAAATTATGATTTTGGCGGAGATGCCGACGACGACGATATTACTTTTGAGGAATATATTAGTTTTGATTATGGATTGGCTGCTTATACTGGCATCAATCGTCGCGTAATGTATCTCGCCAATAGAACAGTCGCCGGATATCAAAGAAGTACTTCCCGCATCATGGGAGGCTTTGAGACTGGGATCGGAGGCGGCATTGTCGTTGGTGGCGTAGGTTCGCTTACAAAAGTTGGCGACTTTGAACTAAACCCAATAATCGAAACACGATATTCAGACAGAGTGCGACCTCTAGCTAGTGGTCAATGGTTTAAAGAAAAAGAACCCGGGCTAGGCGAACAGTACCCATTTACAGAAATATTTTTCGGCAGTAGACTTTATCGCGAACCAGACGGCTCGATGACGGCAGAAGTTGCTCAATTTAAAGGATTGCCTATTATCACTGGCGGAGATTGGGCTACCGACGATGTATCGGATGCTAGCGGAGGATATCTTTACAGTGTTAATTACAGTTATAGTTATCTGCCCATGTTTGGAGGAGGAAGCGGCACTTCGACAAAAGTAGTAGATGATATAAAACGTAGATTTAAAACAGTGTCGTATGTCGACAATTTTTCAACTGCTTTAATCGAAGACAGATTAGATAAAATAGCCTCACTCTTAGGCGCAACACTAGACAGAGCCGTTGATATAAAAGTTCAGAAAAATCAACCACTAAGCACACGCGCTATATCCTCAATTGTTGCCAAGGTAGATAGTGAAGTTGACGACACCACAAGCACTACCGCCACTATCAGTATGACCGATCCCGTCATCGGCACTGCGATGTCGTCTGCTCCCGGATCTGGCGGATCCACATATTAATTGTAAATGATTTAGGAAATAAAAATGCCAACAGGAAAAATTTTAAAGATATATTCTCAAGATATAACAGAAAATTCAGCAGACAATTTACGTAAGTCCATTGGTGCTTTTTATGAATTAAAAGAAGAGGAAGCAGACGGAGATGGCTCAACATCAAACCAGACATATGAATTTCCATTTAAATATGATCCGGGAATTGGATTTCTGCCCCAGCGCCCAATTGAGTTTCAAGATGAACCAGAATATGACCTCAGAGGGCGCCCGGTTACAAGGGCATTAACTGCCCCGCGATTTAGATCAGCGATTGAAAAAATTCAGGTTAACCCAGCTAGAATAGAAAAGATTAGTGAATTAACTTATTTGCCGGCTTACAGGATACCTGTTAGATTGTATGCCAACAGAGACACAGCATCAGGAGATACATTTTGGAATAAATATTTCATGGGTGGTAAATTTGGTGATAAAATCTACCCCAGACTAATAGATGATGAAACAATATTTTATGATGTTGAATCTGTTCTTTACCACCCGTATTCGAAAGATGAAGTAAGAAAAATTAATAAATTAGGAGGACCCGACATTCCTAGTAGTGCTCTTACCTCCGTTTGGAGTGTGCAGGGAAACTATAATGATTATGATCAATTTGTAGAGGCTTACCAAAATTGGTCGACTACAAAACATGAGTTACTTTTACCAAATTACCATTTCGCTTGGACAGCTGCGATGATGTTTGCTACACCAGATTCAATGATGACGCCGGGTGTGTTGGGTATCGGTGGGTCGCCTACAGTGTTTGGCACGGATGAAGCCGGCGAGGATCTAGATCCAGATGGCGCTACATTTATGAGTAGTTACTTTAGCGGCATTGTCGGATCCGGTGCGGGCTTCGGCTCGGGCTCGGGCGCTGACATTGGCGCGGACTATGTAGAGACCGCTCCCGATCCTTTGAGCAAATCAATTAGTGACCTTGCGGCTTATTATTATCCAGATTTATCGCGATATTGGAAATCAACAGGGAATCAATACTTTGGTAGAAACTTTCTTCAAATTGATCATAGCTTGGAGGTAGAGGAAAGAGCAAAGCACTTACAACAAAATATTATTTTTGATGACAATTATCTCAATTACTTCAACAGACACGAAGGTTCCCCAGCATCTGGCACAGCAGAAGATTTGCACGAAAAGAAGGCGTCCGAGGCAGGTATCCCCCTAGACCCGTCTGCTAACATGATGAATATAACAATAAACTTCACAAAAAATGAAAGTACTAGTCGGTCAAGTGAAGAAGATTCAGATGACTTTTCCCGACATTTTAAATATAATTTTTCATCACCACAAATTTCTGGTGAGGATGGTGGAGGTGCAACTAGACCACATAGAATAAGAGATATGATTAGTGATCATAATTTTTCATCAAAGTTTTTGGAGGCTTTAAAAGATTTAGATGAAGGTAATTTAAATATTGCATTTAACAAAACAAGATATGATACACAAGCCACATTTGTAGATGATAAAACAGCCAGAGTAGGCGATAAGGTACAGCAACTAAGTCTTAGAACTTTTGATTGGTTTGAGCTTTTAACTGATTTATACAACAATTATGATGGCGCAATAAACGACAATTTTGTTTTTATGGGTCCACCAAAGATAAGTCAAGCGACAACATATAACGACACAACGCTTTATAGATTCATTAACAACCAAAACCTTTTGGAAGTTTTAGATGAATCAGTTGATTTGGTACATGAATATTTTGAAAATTTTACAAACATTGAAATGGAAACACTAGTCATTGGCACAGGAGACACCCTTGGAGATGCTATTGATGGTGGATATACAGATTTTTCAGAGAAAATTTTACAAAGCATAATTACACCACATCAGAAACCTCATGAGGTGCTAGCTTATAAAATTGAAAAAATTGGTGGTGATGCAATTGGTGATTCATCCACCCAAGATTTGATTCAAAAATTTTGGGTGTTTAATGATCATACAAGAAACCAAGAAATTTCAATAGTGGATACTCAAGTTAAATATGGTCAGAACTATACATACAAAGGCTATGCGTATGTCGCTGTGATGTCTCATAAGTACAAATATAGTGATTTTAGATTAACAAAACAAATAGGTATATATGAATCAGAAGAAGGCGCCGATTTAATTCCAGATCTTGAGGAAGGAACTCAGTACTGTCTTCAGTTTTATGATCCGCTAACCAATAATCTCGCTGAGCAAATATTCACAGTTAGAGATACTGGTGCATACGCTGGGCGTGAGGTTAAAGCAGCAGGCTCAGTTGACGTAACTTTAAAAGACCCTGTAGAGGTTTTTGAAGAATCTGCATTAACGCGATATAATACTTTTGCAACTAACGGACAAGATTTTTCTTTACATCCACAATTAGCTGATTTTTATTTTAATGTTGAGCCGTGTATAAAAATAATCGAGGTTCCAATTTTTCAAAAAACTTTGGCAGTTCATGACAATCCGCCGAATAATATCAGCGTTGTGCCGTTTCATTTTCTTGATGATAGTAAAAAAATAGGTTTCGATTTATTTTCTGATGGGTTTGACAAAACTTCAATTTATCCCATATCAATAACACAAGAAGATAAGGAAAAAAGAAGCTCTTACTTGCATTCCAAAGATTTGTCATCAACAGATCCGATTCAAAAGTTCTCAGAATCGCCGGCAAGATTTATAGAAATATTTAGAACAACAAATAAACCTACTTCTTTTGAAAGCTTTGATGGAAAACTAGTTAGCAGAATTGATCTTAGAATACCTCAAACAGAATTTAATCGAAAAGACTTCATTGCGGCAGATAAAATACAAACAAACATGAAATACTACTATGTTTTTAGGTTTGTTAATGAAAATGGAATGCCGGGACAACTTTCGCCAGTGTTAGAGGCAGAATTGCATGATGATGGCGGTTATATTTATTCATTGTTTGATATTGTTGATTCTAGTGATTTTAAAGTAGATTACCTTACAAACACCACAACTTCATTCAAAAGAATATTCCAATTAGAACCTAACATGTTACATTTAATGTTAGATTCATCCTTGGCTGATTTTAAAAAACCAGCGAGAAGTCAGAAAAACCGCGTGCGAGTGGGCACAACACCTGCAGATAGAATATGGGACAAAAAGTTTAAAATTCGATTAACATCAAAGAAGACAGATAAAAAACTAGACATTAATGTTACTTATAGATTAAGAGAAAAAGATCTTTCACCTAATCCGTCACATTACAAGTTCCATGACAAGGGTAGTCTTTCCATTATTGATGAAAAATAAACTCAATTTAAACTAATTATTTTATATGGCTTACACATCAACCAGTGATACAATTATCATCAAAGCCGCTCTGACAGAAAAAGGGCGCAAATTATTGTCTAGAGGCAAATTTAAAGTTGCAAAATTCGCATTTGGCGACGATGAGATAGATTATACTTTAGTTGAGCCTAATCTATTGAACAGCTCTTTTGTGGTTGAGTCTGGGGGAACTGATATTTCAGTTGACAAATATGTTTCAGCAGTTGAGAATTCAAAAATTTTTGAAGCATACTCTGATAGAAAGAAAAACATACTTTACGGACTAAATTCCTATGACGAGGGCGTTTTATACCTGACAGAAGACGAATTGGAAGTTAGAGATAACCACGCACATATTCTTTATATACCAATACTAAAATCAAATAAAAAAGTAAACGTTTCACCAACATTGAGCGGTTCGGTTTATTATCTATCGGTAAATGACGAAACAACAGAACAATTAGATAAAATAACTAATACAAATCAATTTAGATTTTTGACAACCAATAAGCTAGAAAATGTAAAAATTGTAATTGAGTCTGGCATTGATCCTTCACCAAAAGATGATGATGAGGGTATTTTTCCATCATTAGAACATAGAGAACATTATATAACCAAAAAGTTTTTGTTGGATCATGATTATTATATTTACGCCGATAACAAATATATTAGAAAAATAGTTGGCATTACACAAAATTCAAAGTTTGAAAATTTTCCCAGTGGGGACACTGTTATAAATTTAAAAACAGGAGTTGAATCATCGGCTATATCTTTAGAAAGCGAGTTTGAATCATATGCTACGTTTATTACACGCGGTGTGCCAAACTTAATCGCAGCTTATGATGCAGACTCAGTTGCATCTGATACTGGTAATCAATTTTCTGAATTTACTGGTCCACGTGGGTCTGTGGTTGCTTTCAATCCTTTAATTGATCAAGAACTACAATCTACCTCTACGTCCACAAGAGACTTTAGATATTCTGAATATGGGTACACTGATCAGATAGTTTTTAGTGAATTGCCAAATAGCAAGTTCGATTATATAGATACGACTATTTATGTTATAGGCGGAACAACAAATTCCAGAGTTAGAATACCAATTAGGATAATACGTTTCACAGGAACATAATTTTAAAAAAATAATTAATTATAGTAAACTCTTTGTATGAAATTTACTATTTATTTAGTTAAAGAGGAAAATAAATGGCTTTTTTAGATAATTCAGGCGACATCATACTTGACGCAGTGCTAACTGACGTTGGTAGAAAAAGAATGGCAAACGGTACGTTTAAGATTGTTAAGTTTGCGCTAGGTGACGATGAGATTAACTACAACCTGTACGACAAAAATCATGCGTCTGGCTCGGCGTATTACGACCTAGAAATTTTACAAACACCTGTTTTAGAATCTGTAACGGGAATAGCTGCTCACATAAATTATGGCTTGTTAAGTATAACTAATCCAAATTTGTTATACCTACCAACAATAAAAGAAAATAATATAGTACCACTGTCAGCACGCAGAAGAGATAATTTATATTATTTGGCATATCCTGATGGTGTGACACATCCTGCTCTTGAATCAGCTTTCGGCGGCAAAGCAGGCGGCGGAAACTTGCAGGTTCTTCGTTCTGGAGCAAGAAACGGAACAAAAATTATTATTGAATCTGGCTTAGATACTGCTGAAATTCCTGGCACTGATGCAAACAAAACAAATTACATTGTTGCAAATGGTCTACAAGATTCAGCATACTCAGTCTCTGTAGATGTGAGATTCATATCGACAGTATTGGGTCCGGACTCATCAAGCGTATTCAACAATAATGCAGGCTCAGGCGAGTCTAATGTTAGATTTAATTTAACAACTACGACCCCTAATACAAGAGATCGTGCTATGAAAAATCGTCGCATGTCCAGTGTTAGAGCCATAAATAACAATGTTACTCACAACATTAGTCACAAAAAAGCAGACACTGAAACTTCAGTTATTGCTGGACCTCGTTCTAACGTGACTGCACTGAATTTTGACGTAAAAGTGTTAACTAACGATGATTATAGAAGATACGGAAAAGTTGGTCAGAGTATATCTGGCGCCAGCGGCACGTACAAATATATTGATACAAGCGTAAGGCTTATGTCATCACTTGGGGATACGTTCTCCATTCCATTAAGAATTATACAAAAAGAATAAACGGAGTTATATAAATGCCAGTTCGATCATTTGAACCAATTAGTCCTACAACTGATGTAGTAACAACAAGAACATTTCTTCATGAAGTGATCCCCATTACCGGTAGTATCGTTAGTGGAACATACACGGATGGAGACACAGAAACAAATGTCAGAAACTACAGTCACGGTATGTTTCAGTCTGTATACGATTATCCATTTTTAAGTTCTTCCTCTAACCACATCTTTGATTTGACTGCTGGTTATTCTGCAAAATCGACATTATCTGCTAGCAGCAATGTCCAAAATGCTAAAAAGATTAATATGTACAATCAATTTGCACAGCTTCTTTTAGGATACACGGGATCTAAAAATGATATTCGATTGTTTGAATCAGACTTGGTTTTAGATCAAGTAAATCAAATGAAAGATGTATTTATCGTTAGTCTTGGAAGATTAATTACAAAAGACGAAATTAAAAAAGGCTCATTCCGCATAGTTCTTGGTCGTGGACCACATGGTGATGCTTTTGATTCGGGCGGTGACGCAGGCAAAGCAACCGCCACAATCACAATTACTGACGCCGGCGGGGTTGCTCACGGAGAAACTTTTACATTAGTTGACTCGGTGGGTACAAGCACTGTATACACAATTAATGGTGGTGTCGCATCTGCAAGTGGTGGTGGCTCTGGCGGATCCGCAACAGTTGGTTATGATGGTGTCGGCGGTGGCGCTGGCGGAAAAGTACTTGCAGCCGCTGCAATAGCAGCAGCGATTAATGCGACGACAGATGCCAACTATACAGCAGTTTCTGATGGTACAGATACAGTAACAGTCACACAAGGCACAGTTGGTACGGTAGGAAACAAAACAAATACTGATGCAATCGGAGGGGTCACCGTTGGTAACTTCACCGGCGGTGGCGCCACTGATTTAACCTTGGGTGATTATGTCGCAGACCCAGATGGCACAGGTGTATTAAATTGTGATGGTGGAGACATGTCTGTTCTGTTTACTGGCTCAGCTGCAGATTCATCGATTGGTGACATAGGCTACGGCGCCATTTTTTATCAAGCCGGTGTTGTTGTCTTAACATCTTCAGTTTTTGATAATGTAGCTGATTTTGGAAGCGCGAACCAGTTTATTGGTGGCGGCACAACTCCAAATCTTACCGCAGAACAAACATTAATACAATCATCAATTAGCGGCGCGTGTGATGCATTTAGACACAGAATAAAAAGTATTCAGTTTAATAACACAACAGAGTTGAACTCTACAATTTATTTCTGTAGAGCGCCGGCTAATAAATTTAATTACAGCTCAAATCCATCATATGTTACAGGTAGTAAAATTAGAGTTAAAAACTTATCTTCTGACAACCCTGTTGCATATGTAACAACAGTTGGGCTGTACAGCGCATCTAACGAACTATTGGCAGTTGCAAAACTTTCAGAACCACTTAAAAAGAGTGTTGATAACGAGCTTACAATTAGAGTAAGACTGGACTACTAAAATGTCTTACCGTAAGTTCGGTAAAAATGATGTTTTAATTAACACATTAAAGGCGCATCCTAAAAATAGGTTTTTTATTTACGATACAAAAATCTATCATAATAATCGCGGCGTGCAAACGGGCATGTTTCAGGGACCCGGGATACCGCCGGGTGCCGCTGCCCCAACGTTTACTGCATTTCCATCAGCGTCTGGCGGAAACATATATATGAGTGACCCCGGATATGTCAACTTATATGAATACAATATAGATCGTCCAGACGCTGTTGAAGGAGACCCTACACGTATTCACCCGTTTGCCTCTAAAGATGGGTCTAGAAGTTTTTTTACTGACATTACTTCACTTACTCTTGCCGATTTTTTAGCAATTGCAGCGGGCGATGAATTTGCGGGGTTTTACCCACAAACTGCAAGTATTCGTAGGGAATTTATAACAACTCCCTCGGGATCTAAGTGTCATGATGAATTTTCACATACTACGTTGTGTGAGCACAATATGTCATATTGGTCTTTAAAAAACTTGCTAAACCATTATGGTGTTATGAGTCCTCATTACTTAGTGTCTTCTTCGTATGACACTGATGACGCAGACGATGGTTGGAGCAAAGACAATCAAAAATTAAACCTTATACACATACCATCAATATTTTATGGCTCAAAAATCAGACCCGGAACTGTAGAGTTGCAGTGGTACTTTACGGGCTCCTTATTGGCAGAGCTAAAAGATGAAAGAGAAAATGGTGAGCTAATACAAACTGGACCACCGGGCAATCCCGGCTCAGGGTCTGTTGCTGGGGTTGTTTTATACAATGAGGGTTTTATATTATTAACGGGTTCATGGGCACTTACAACCACCACCCTCAAGCTTGAAGACGGCGCCGAGAAAACCCCACAGTGGCTTTATTGGGGCGCCGGCGCCAGAGATGGTTCGGTTGCGGAGCTTTCTGGAGCGGCTGATGATGCTTTCCTCAATTCAGCATCTTTTGGTTTATCTTTTGAAGGCGTATCAAAAACAGAGACTTTAACAATGTATGCTAGAGCGCCACGCGGAAAAGTTAATTACTCAAACAATCCAACATTTTTACAACATGATCAGGAACAATTAACCTTTACATCCTCACACGTTTATGAGGAAAATAAAAACAGATTGATTAAAAATACTGTCTCTTCAAGTTATTCAAATTACGAAGAAGATTTTAAGAGACAAGTTTATATATCAAAGGTTGCAGTTTACGATGATCAGAAACAACTTATTGGAATAGCAACCTTGTCAAATCCAGTTTTAAAAGAAGAAGAGCAAGATTTAGCAATTAAAATAAAACTCGATATATAGTATAATAAAGTTATGATTCTAGGTGTTGACGTATCAACCAGTATTACTGGATTTGCAATTGTAGCAGACAATGAAATTGTGTTTTATGATTCAATAGATTTGCGAAAATATAAAAACGTATTTGATAAAACAATAGCAATTAAAGAAAAAATATTAGATTTATACGAAATGTATCAATGTAATAATGACGATGCTTGGCGTATCGGTAACTCAGAGTACCCCATACAGCATATTTATGTTGAGCAACCATTTACGTTTTTTAATTCCGGAGGCTCATCAGCCAAAACTATGGCAGCACTACAAAAATTTAATGGCATAGTTTCTTGGTTATTATTTGAAATATTTGAAATAAAGCCAGAATTTATCGGCGCAACAGCCGCAAGAAAACAAGCTGGAATAAAAGTGCCGCGTGGTCAAAAAGCAAAAAAGGTTGTTCTTGAATATTTGTTAGAAAATGAACCAGCTTTTAACGTTGAATACACAAGGCATGGAAACCCAAAACCAGAGAGTTACGATCGTGCTGATGCAATAGTTATAGCTAAGGCTGGGTGGAAAATTGAGAATTAATATTTGACATGCTTTTTTAAGCGTGTTATTATACAAGCAACATTTTTGTTATCACAATAGGAGAAATAATGAAAGTAGAAAATGGACATATGGTCAAGGTACACTATAGGGGTACATTAGAGGATGGCACTGAGTTTGATAACTCTAGAGTTAGAGGTAAAACATTAGATTTTAGAGTCGGATCGTCTCGATTAATCTCAGGATTTAATGAGGCGTTGTTGGGGATGCAAGAGGGTGAAACAAAAACTGTTACTTTGCCTGCTGAGTCAGCATATGGTCCAATCGATCCTAACGCTTTCCAAGATATCCCTAAGACTAAATTTGGAGAAGACTTCATTTTTGAGGTCGGAGGAATGATTAAGGGCAGAAGTCCAGAAGGTCCTTTTATGGCTAAAATTCATGAAATTCAAGATGAAAGTGTTATACTGGACTTTAACCACCCACTAGCAGGCAAAGATTTGACTTTTGAAGTTGAATTGGTGAAGCTCGATTCGGTGCCTGTCGATCATGATTTAGAAGAAAATGGTTGACTTTCATAACCTTGTGTGTTAAATTAAATACGAGGTTTTATGAACAAGAAAGAAGCAAGGAAGATATTACATGAAACGTTTGGTGATTTTACGGATAAAGGTTCTGAACTATTGTTTACATGCCCATCATGTAATCACCGCAAGCGTAAGTTCTCTATTAATTTGGATAAAAATGTTTTTAAATGTTGGGCTTGCGATTATCGCAGCCGTAATATTAGGCGCGCTATTAGAAGGTTTGGTTCGTTTTTACAATTACAAAAATGGGACGAAATATTCTTCAGTAACGATCTGGAAAAATTTACTGAACTCTTTGTGGGAGATGTCAGTGTACAACACAAAGATAAAGTGGCGTTACCGGAATCGTTCATAAGCTTAACGTCTGAAAACATACCAGCAACTGGTGTGCGCGCTCATAATTATCTTCAGTCTCGNGGAGTAACAAAAGCCGATATTCTTAAATGGAAAATCGGCTATTGTTTTGACGGTGAATACCGTAACAGAATTATTATCCCATCTTTCGACGAGGATGGTGATTGTAGCTATTTTATCGCTAGATCCTATACTGGTGACTCATATAAGTATAAAAACCCAAGAGCATCGAAGGATATAGTGTTTAATGAGCTATTTATTGACTGGAATTCAGACTTAGTATTAGTCGAAGGAGTTTTTGATGCACTGGTCGCAGGAAATGCTGTTCCTATATTGGGTTCAACCCTACGGTCGGGGTCCGACTTATTACGAAAGATTGTACGGAACGACACCCCAATCTACATCGCACTCGATCCAGACGCCGCCGCAAAAGAAAGACAGCTTATTAAAATGTTGCTTCGTTATGATATCGAACTTTATAAAATCGATGTCGAGGGGTATGAGGACGTAGGCTCTATGCCTAAAGAAGTGTTCACTGAAAGAAAGAAAAACGCATCATATATCGACCGAGATAACTATCTCTTGTTGGATATGCTGTCTGCTATATAGGAGTTATAATGAGCGAAGAAGTCAAAAACTATATTAATAATGTCTTACGAGAAAAAAGAGAAGAATTTAGTGGTAAAGCAGTTTGTCCGTTTGCGGGTCCGGAGCTTGACTCTAATAAATTAATGATTGCCACAGTAGGTGAAAATAATTTGCTACAACTAATACACGAATTCAAACTATCAGATTATGAGAGCGCCTTATTTGTAATTAAGGATGATGTGCCCGCAGAGCAAACCAAAAAGTTCCAAACTTTTGTTAACAAACTTCTTAAACATCAGGGCTTGCCAGAACATAAAAGCATTTGTTTCAATCCTAATGATCAGGTTTCAGTTGAAGGCTACAATCCAAGGTCTCAATCACCACATTTCATGGTTAACATTGCACATAAAAAAGTTTTAGCAAAGGCTAGTAGGTCCTTAAAAAAGACAAACTACTACGATAAGTTGCCAGAAGATTATTTAACTTTTCTTGAAACAACTGCCAAATCTAAAAAGAACAGCAAATAACCCCTTTATAGTTAAACGCGACTAATTACTGTTAGTATTAAGGGACAATATCATGCCAAAGAAACACAACGATCAAAAACTGATAATAGAATCGTTCAGAGAGTGGTCAAATGATAACAAGAATACAGAAACCTTATCGGAACACTTTGACACACAGGGCAATTTGATTGAAGAAAAATTAGAAGCCCCAATTAATGAAGCAATATTTGGTGGAGTTGGCATGCTGCTTCTTGGAAAGCTTTTTGTATTTTTATTTAAGGCACTGCAAAGCAAAAAAGAATTAGAGGATTTAGACGCGTCAATTCAGAAGTCAAAAATGCCCGCCGAGGCTAAAGAGATTAGTTCTAAAATGGTTGATCTTTTAGACACAGTACAGAGAAACGCACCCGCTCTCAATAAAGCCGCCGAAGTTACTGGAATGGGTGGCAATCTTAATCCATTAAATTGGAAATCAAATGCACTCATAGCCCTTGTTAAATCAGCAGTGGGGCTTGCAGGAAAAGATGAGCCCCAACCGGACCCTGAAGACGACAAACCTCGACCGGTTGTTATTAAGAAACTTAGAGAATAAGCGATGAAGATTAATGAACACAGATTGCGTCAAATTATTTTAGAAGAGGTAAGTGAAAAGCTTGTCCTATTTGAAATCAGGCAAGTTATTAATGAAATGCAGCTTGAGTTGACCGAGGATCAACAAATTTTGCTTGAGAAATCGGTTCTTGATATGATTAAATCGGCTGCAAAAAGAGCAGCTGTGCCGATTGGTGTAATGGCTGCTTTAGCTTTTGGTCTCCAAGTAGCATCAGATGTACAGCAACTTGACGGTGTTGGTGTTACACCAGCCGCAGCGGAACAAATACAAAACGCCTTTGACGCAAGCCAAAACATTTCGGACGCCAGAGCTGAATTTATTCAGAACGCTATCGATGCTAGTGCACGCGAAGGTGAAATACCAGCTGATTTAGAAAAAGGTGTTGGTGGAGATAAGGCTAAAAATATTGCCATGGATCGGCTTGAAACTGAGTTTGCTTCGAAGGGCAATATTGAAAGCACAGGACAAGCACAACAAACCGCTGGTGGTGCACAGTATATTACATACGTCCCATATGATAGCTTACCAGATGGTTACAAGGATACCTTCACCCGCGGCGCCGAAAAAGAAGATTTAAAACAATACTATCAAACAATGGAAATCCAAGATCTGGCAGATCTAGTAAGAGATTTTAACAAATGGGGCTCTGAAGGTCAGGGTAACTTCTATGATTCCGAATCGACTGGAACCCAGCTTCTACCTGCATCTTGGTCGATTGCTTTCAAAGCTTTACAAGATAAGACTGCTGAACGCAGAGCGAAAGGTAAAAATACTTTCAAAGAAGTACTTGACAGCGCCATACAGTAGTGATATAGTATATGTATAAGAGGGTTACATATGCTTAGTTTTGTTGTGGACACACTTGTAAAAGCAGTTTTTATTTACACATCATGGTATGGCTTTAATGCTCTCTTTTGGATGATGTTAAATTAGGAGAATTTGTGAGCATTAAAATTGCGCACGTTTCCGATATTCACGTGCGAAAGTTAAAATATCANAAAGAATATCGNGCNGTATTTGANCAGCTNTANGAAAAGNTNANAGAAGAAAANCCNGANATTATTGTNAACACNGGNGANACNTTNCATACAAAGCTNGATCTANGTCGCCGGAAGCNATNAANATGATGAGCGAGTTNTTTGTTGGCTTNGCAGANATNGCNCCNTATCATATGATTCTTGGTAATCACGANATGAATCTNAAGAATAGTGGTAGGCTNGANGCTATNTCNCCNATNGTNGATTACNTNGANCANCCCAANATACACTTTCATAAATANGCATCAGTAGTGGAGGTAGCAGATGGTNTCGATTTGCATGTTTTATCTATTGTGGATCCAGAGAATTGGCAAAAGGATTTGCCGGAAGATCGTGTCAATATTGCCTTATATCATGGCTCTGTTGTTGGCTCAGTCACAGACAGTGGCTGGATGATGACACACGGTGATATCTCTCTTGACGAACTTGAGAAGTATGACTATGCTCTGTTGGGCGATATTCACAAGACCGACCAAAAAGTCGACAACGATGGCCGCGCAAAATATCCGGGCTCGTTGGTACAACAAAACCATGGAGAGTCAAATGACAAAGGATATCTTATTTGGGATATTGAAGACAAAGATACGTGGAATACGAGACATGTTTCGCTTGTCAATCCTAAACCATTCATCACTATTGAACTTACGCGCAAGGGACGAATGCCAAAGAATGTTTCTATTCCGTCTGGCGCTCGTCTTCGCCTCGTTAGTAATAACAACTTGCCGCTTGATGTGATGCGTCGAGCAGTTGATATCGCTAAACACAGATTTAAGCCTGAAAGTATATCATTTCTTAATCGTGCCTCTGGAGAGCGCGGCTCTGTAGAGGGCCTTACTGATGATTTGAAGACAGAAAATTTACGTGATATCAGTGTGCAGGAAGAGTTAATTGATGAATATCTTGTTGACTTTGAAGTGCCCTCTGAGACACTAGAAAAAGTTTATGAGCTAAATGAAAAATATAATAAGATAGTTGAGGACACTGAGGATGTATCAAGAAATATTAATTGGAGGC
>FUFK010037811.1_pt1 | contig 101123 bp, 52 predicted proteins | sample 1021851 | NCBI WGS metagenome assembly FUFK01 (sample SAMEA51879418, study PRJEB19060) | metagenome
GGTCTGTTACATACACTCATCATATACAGAAAGGTGATTTGGATATTGAGGTTCTTTTCCTTGCTTTAGATAGACCAGAGGATGTAAAGAAACTTCTTTCTTTGGAATTAACTGGTATCTGGATTAACGAAGCAAGAGAAGTACCTAAGAGTATTATTGATGCTTGTACTATGCGTGTTGGTCGTTATCCTTCTATGCGTGAGGGTGGTCCAAGTTGGTCTGGTGTGATAGCAGATACCAATGCTCCAGAAGAAGATCATTGGTGGGCGATCATGGCTGGTGAGGTTCCGATACCAGATCATATTCCAAAAGAACAAGCAAAGATGTTAATCAAGCCTGATAACTGGTCTTTCTATATTCAACCACCAGCTATGGTAGAAAAGCTGGATGATAAAGGTGATGTAAATAGTTATTCAAATAATAATAAAGCTGAGAATAAAATAAATATATTAGATTCCTATTATGAGAATCTTATAAGAGGTAAAACTAAAAGCTGGATAGATGTATATGTTATGAATAGATTAGGATCAATACAGGAAGGTAAACCTGTTTATCCTCAGTTTGTGAGTGAAACGCATATTGCTGATGAAGAAATACCTATTGCTGTGGGTGTTCCTTTATATATTGGAATTGACTTTGGACTTACACCGGCTGCTGTCTTTGGTCAGAAAGTAAGAGGTCGTTGGTTAATACAATCAGAGATAGTAGCGATTGATATGGGTATTGTTCGATTTGCAGAACTATTACGACAAGAGATAGCTACACGTTTCTCTGGTTTAGATGTAAATATATTTGGTGATCCAGCTGGTGACTTCAGAGCGCAAACAGATGAATCAACTCCATTTCAAATATTACGTGGTGCTGGTCTTAGAGCTACACCAGCTCCTTCGAATAGTGTTGATCTTAGGTTAGAATCTGTAGCTTCTCAGCTTAACAAGATGGCAGATGGTCAACCAGCTTTCTTGATTGATAGGCGTTGTCCTTCTTTGATTAAAGGTTTTCAAGGTGGGTACTGCTATAGACGTATGCAAGTATCAGGAGAGCGATTTGATGATAAACCAGAAAAGAATATGTATTCACATATACATGATGCATTACAGTATCTAATGTTAGGTGCTGGAGAAGGTAGACAATTAATTTCTGGACAAAAACCCCTATCTTCGTTTAATGCTAAAAGAGAGTATGACATATTTAGAAAAACAACAATTAGACGCTCTAGTAATTTTTGGGCGAGAATGTAGGAGGTAACAATGTGTTTTGCTGGTGGTGGTAGTTCTCAAGCTACACAAATTGATCCAAGTATCCAAGCTCAACAAGAAGCTGATAAAGCAAAAGCTGATGCTAAAACAACAGAAATGAAAGAGTCTGCAATACAATCTAGTGTTGCTGCAAACAAACCTTTGGTTGCAAGTTCATCTCCTACAATGACATCAATGCCTACTCAAAGTGATGCCAATCCTTTTTCTGGAGAGTTTGCTAGTGACATGGTAAAGCAGGATACAATTAACAAAAGAGCGCAAGGAACAGTTTTACGAAGAAGAAAGAGAAGTGGGAGAGGTTCTTTATTTACTGGTCAAGGTGGAGGAATTGGCTTTTACTCTAAATATAGGTAAATAATATGCATGATAAAATAGCAAAAAGTTATATTGAAAAATACGAAAAAGCTAAAACGCATAGAGAAAGTTTCATTCCTTTGTTTGAAGAATGTTATGAATACTCTATGCCACAAAGAGAATCTTTTTATACTGAGTCTATTGGACAACGTAGAGATGAAAAAATATTTGATGAAACAGCCGTTGTAGGTGTACAAGAGTTTGCATCTAGATTACAAGCTGGTTTAGTTCCTAACTTTGCTAGATGGGCTGACTTTGTTGCTGGATCAGAAGTACCCAAAGAACAAAGAGAAGAAGTAAATAATGATCTTGATGAAGTAACTGATTATGTATTTGAAGTATTACAAAACTCAAACTTTGGTCAGGAAGTTCATGAGTCTTTTATGGATTTGGCAGTTGGCACTGGTGTTCTTCATGTTGCAGAGGGTAATGCTGTTTATCCTATAAACTTTTCAGCGATCCCTTTACCCCATGTTGTATTAGATACTGGACCAGATGATAAGATAGATCATATTTTTCGTGAGAGAAAAGTAAGATATTCTGATTTACCTATACTTTATCCAGATGGTGTATTTGATGCTAAGTGTCAAAACATGATATTAAATAGTCCAGATGTTAAAACAACAATACTTGAGATTGTTTGTAAAGATTATACAAAAGTTAATGAAGATGCTTATTTATCTTTTGTTATTGAATTGAATGATAAGAAGATAATACGTTCTGATTCTTTCAAAGGTGTAGGTTCCAATCCTTTTGTTTGCTTTCGCTGGTCTAAATGTAGTGGTGAAATCTATGGTCGTGGTCCACTTATGAATGCTTTGAGTGCTATTAAGACTACAAATCTTACAGTTCAGTTAGTATTAGAGAATGCACAAATGGCAATCTCTGGCATATATCAGCTTGATGATGATGGTATAATTAATCCAGATACAATTAATCTTGTCCCTGGTACAGTTATACCTAAAGCACCAAACTCTGCTGGATTGCAACCAATAAGAGCAGCAGGTAGTTTTGATGTTAGCCAATTTATTTTATCTGATATGAGATTAAATATTAAAAGAGCTTTGTATAATGAAATGCTGGGTGATCCAAATAAAACACCAGCTACTGCTACTGAGATTGCAGAACGTATGGCTGACTTATCTAGGCAGATTGGTTCAGCTTTTGGTAGATTACAATCAGAGCTTGTCCAACCAGTTTTACAGAGAGTAATTTATATTCTTAAAAAACAAGGAAGAATAGAAATACCTACTGTAAATGGTAGACAAGTAAAGGTTCGATCTGTATCTCCATTGAGTCAAGGACAAGCAAAGCAAGATATTAATAATACTGCACAGTGGATGCAACTTGTTCAACAGAGCTTTGGTCCAGAAGTTATGAACTTATTAGTAAGTGGTGAGGAAGTAGCCAGCCACTTAGCTAAGAAGTTTAATGTACCTGATAGTTTAATAAGAGATTCTAGTGAAAGACAAGAGCTTATTCGTTTAATGCAACAAGCACAACAAATGCAACAAATGCAACAACAAGGAGGAGAACAAGTTGTCGAACAATAAAAATATTGGAGTTGATGGATTACAAAGAAAAAAAGAAGATGATGAGATTATAAGTAAAAATATATTAGCAACATTTTCAACACCATCTGGTAAACAAACATTGGGTTATTTAAGAAGTTTAACTCTTGATTCTGTAGCTGGACCAAATATATCAGATGGTGAATTACGTCATTTAGAAGGACAAAGATATATTATTGGTTTAATTACAAGAAGAATGAATCACGGAGAAAAGGTAAGAACAAATGTCTGAAGAATCATTAATTAAAGCAACAGAACCACAAACAGAAGCCACAGAAGAAACATCAGTTACAGAAGAAAAAGATTTTGTAACTGCTGAAGATCAAATAGTAAGACCAGAATGGTTACCAGAAAAGTTTAAAACACCAGAAGCTTTTGCAGAATCTTACTCTAATCTTGAGAAAAAATTTCATCAGAAAGAAGAAGATTTACGAGCAACATGGGATGCAGAGTTACAAGAAAAAGCATTTGAGAATAGACCAAAAACAGCAGATGACTATGAATTACCAGAGTCTATTGATAAAGCATTAGGTGCTGATAATAAATTATTAGGCTGGTGGTCTAAATTTTCTTGGGATAATGGTCTTAGCCAAGAAGAATTTAATGATGGTATTGAAATATTTAAAAACGAATATCTTGGTGAGCAAGTATCTATAGATGATGAAATGCAAAAGTTAGGTGATAATGGACAAGAGCGTGTACAAGCAGTTGAATTATGGGCTAATAAGTTTTTTCCAGAGAACTTAATGCCAGCAGTTGTTAGATTAGCTGAGAGTTCTGAAGGTATAGAAGCAATGGAAATGATTATGGAAAGTCTAAAAGGTAATCAATCTATTGATTCAGAGTCAGCTAACAAGCTGGATGAAGATATGATACATCAAATGATGCAAGATGAAAGATATCATAATCCAGCTAAGAGAGATGCAAATTTAATTAGACAAGTCAATGAAGCATATGCAAAACTCTACCCTGATTAAACAGGATGGACAGACAAAACTAGTAAAAACTACATTAGATCATGTTGATTATCTATCTGATAAACTAAGAAAACAAGATTTGATTGAGTTAGAAAGACTTGAAGTAAAGCCAAGATATGCTTTGGTTTTTCCTTTTACATCTTCAAAATCAATGACATATACTCTTATTCATGACAATGAACCAGTATCAATGATAGGTACAATGGAATCATATAGAGAGGATTTTGCTCGTTTATGGATGTTATCAACAGAAAATATAACTAAGTGCAAACGTATGATTGCTAAACATTCTGGTTGGATGTTTGATTATTTACAAGCCCATTATTTTAGGATTCATAACATCATTCCAGTTGAAAATACTATGACAATCAAGTGGTTAGAGATGAATGGTTTTATGTTTGGAGATACACATATTATAAATGATTATGAATTTATTGAATTTTTTCGTTGCAATTTTAAAAAAAATAATATTTATAATGAAATATCGAAGCCTGTAATGCACTGAGCGACCCTGTAAAGGACAATTGCTATGAGGTGATCTACTCAGATAACTTTGTATCAATGGTGAAACTTTATAAGGGAGTGTTGCAAAATGGCAAACACAATTTCTACAGCCTTTATAAAACAGTTTGAATCTGAAGTACACTTAGCTTATCAAAGAATGGGATCAAAGCTAAGAAACACGGTTCGTACTGTTTCCAATGTATCTGGTAATGTTGTACGTTTTCAGAAAATTGGGACTGGCTCAGCAAGTACCAAGTCAAGAAATGGACTTGTTACTCCAATGGAACTAGCACATACAACTGTCGAAGCTACTATGTCTGATTTCTATGCATCAGAATATATTGATAAGTTGGATGAGTTAAAAACAAACATTGACGAAAGACAAGCTGTTGCAAAAAGTGCAGCTGCTGCTCTTGGTCGTAAAACAGATGAAATATTGTATACTGCTATGGATGCTGGTGCTAATAGCACACAGATTCATGATACTAGTAGTGCATTAGAAAAAGCTGATTTACTATCATTGTTTGAAACTTTTGGTTCAGCAAATATTCCAGAAGATGGTGGAAGATATTTAGCTATGCATCCAAAAGGTTTTGCAGATTTATTTCTCATAAATGAGTTTGCAAGTTCAGATTTTGTTGGTGAACAGAATCTACCTTATGCTGGTGGAATGACAATGAAACAATTTTTAGGTTTCAGTATCTTTTCTACATCAGCAGTAACTGCTGGTAAAAACATTGCATACCATACATCTGCCGTTGGTTTGGGTATTGGTGCTGATGTTAGTACCGAATTAAATTATGTGCCAGAAAGAGCTGCACATTTAACCACATCTATGATGAGCATGGGTGCTGTTGTTATTGATGACAATGGTATTTATGAAGTCTTAGATAATAATTCATAGGAGGTAATCACATGGCTTTTAGTGCTTCTGGTTTAACCCTTTGGACAATGAATGGAGATGGTCCAAAACTTTGGAACTACTCAACAACAGATACGATTGCAACTGTTAACAGTTCTGGTTATTTTAATAGTGCTGCTAATATGTTAAATGTGCGTGATGTTATCTGTGTTTCAGATACCAATGCTCCAACAACTCATTGGGTAAACGTATTATCAAATACTGGTTCTGTAGTAGATGTATCAGATGGTACAGCTATTGTAGAAACAGATGGTGACTAAACAAGGAGATGGGGGAGTTATGCTCCCCCATAATATTATATGGCATTAACACCTTCATCAGCAGATACTGCTTTAGATATTTCTAGTCGAGCATTAATATTAATTGGAGCAGAACCTATAAGTTCTTTTGATGATGGTACTACAGAAGCACTAGTATGTGTTAATCTGTATGAAGATGTTGTTCAATCTGCATTAGTGAATACAAGATGGAGATTTGCAACCAATCAAAAAGTTTTAAATCAATTATCGGATGCACCAACAGGAAGATATGATTTGGCATATCAGTTGCCAAGTGATCTTATAATGTTGCACGCAATAACGGTTAATGATAACTTAGTAGACTATCAGCTTTATGGTGACAAAGTTTATGCTGATACTGCAACCAGTGATACTGTTATTGCTGATTATACATTTCGTGCGAATGAAGAGGATTTCCCCTCCTACTTTACAATAGCAGTTGAATTTTCATTAGCCGTTATACTTGCTACTTCGATAGCACGTGATCCATCTTTAGCATCTCTAATGACACAAAGAGCTGATGCTGCAATGGCAAAAGCTAGAAGTATAGATTCACAACAACAAACTACTAGAAAGTTAGAAACAACAAGATTCTTATCTTTTAGGAGAAGTTAATGCAGACAATAAGAATACCTTTTACTAATTTCCAATATGGGGAAATTAGTCCTTCTTTGATTGGTAGAACAGATATTGCTGTTTATACAAACTCTGCACAAAAAGCTACAAACTTTTTATTAAGAGCTGAAGGTGGTGTTATTAAAAGATCAGGTATGAAACATATTTATGAGTTTACTCAAACTGTTTCTGGCACAGATCAAAAAATAAGAATTATACCATTTATATTTAGTGATGATGAAAGATATATTGTTGCTTTATCAGAAGGTTTAGTTGAAGTATTTATTTTAGATTTTGATAGTGGTGGTAACGTATCAAGTGGTGCAGTAACACGTATTCAAGCTTTGACATCTGATGTTGATGGTAATTCGTTATCATCTATATTTACAACAAGTATTATTAAAAATATTACTTATGCACAATCTGGTGATGTTTTATTTATGGCACATAATACCTTTATGCCATACAAACTTGTAAGAACAGCATTATTAACTTTTGAATTATCTAAGTTTTCTTTTGACCAAAGATCAGATAACAAACAAATCTTTCAACCTTACTATAGTTTTCAATCACCTGGTGTTACAATGACACCAAGTGCAACTACTGGTACAGTTACTTTAACTATAAAGCCAAGTGGTACGGCTAATAATTGGGCTGCATCTACTTCATATAATGTGGGTGATTTAGTCAAAGATACTGGTTTAAATCAGATATTTAGAGTTAATACGGCTCATACTTCTAGTGGATCACAGCCATTAACAACTAATGCTAATGCTTCTAAATATACAGCATTTAATTATTTTGATACTACTGGTTCTTTATCTGGTTCTGATTATCCTAATTCAAAACACGTAGATACAACCTTTAGATATAGAGGGCAAGAAATACAAATAACTTCTGTCCAATCTGGATCACAAGCCACTGGTGTGGTAATGGACACATTGTTTACCAAACTTGGTATTAACGCATTTCGAACAATAAGTGGTTCTGGTACTGTTGAGGTTACTATGATACTTCATAATCTTTCTGATGGTGGTAGTGGAACTGGTGATAGTATTACCATTTCTGAAGCTGATGCTGTAAATGGACTAACAACTTCTAATTTAAATGGTACTTTCGAAGTTCAATCTATTATTGATGAAAATACTTTTACAATTACTGCTGGAGGTGGTGCTACTGCTAATGCTTCTGGTGATGGTGGTGGTGCGCCAAAGGTAACAACTAATGCAGAAACGGCGGACTTTGAGGAACAATCATATTCTGATGTAAGAGGTTTTCCAGCAGCAGTTGTTTTCCATGAAGGTAGACTTTGGTTTGGTGGTACACTTGCACAACCAGATGGTTTATGGGGTTCTCAATCTGGTGAGTTTTTTAATTTTAATGCTGGTACTGCATTAGATAATCAATCAATACAATTATCATCTAGTGTTGGTCAATTAGATGCTATTAAACATTTAATATCAAATAGAGATTTACAGGTATTTACTGAAAGCTCTGAGTTTATTGTACCAGCTTTCGAGAATACACCAGTAACACCAACAAACGCAATGATACGTAGACAAACACCATATGGTGCAAGTTCAGTAAAACCATTTGTTTTTGATGGTGCTACTATATATGTACAAAGATCAGGCACTGTTGTTAGAGAATTTATATTTGCTGATTCAGAAGATGCTTACATTGCAAATGGTGTATCTACATTATCTTCTCATTTAATTGATAATCCAGTTCAAATGACAACATTGCAAGCTGCAATCGAAAGACCAGAATCATATATATTTTTAGTAAATCAAGATGGAACTATTGTTGTTTTTAATTCTAATCGTGCAGAGAAAAGAGCTGGTTGGACACAGTTTGTTACTGGAAACTCTGGTAAGTTTAAATCTATATGTACTGTTGATGAAAGAGTTTTTGTTGTTGGTCAGTACAACAAAGGTGGTGATGGTGGTACAGAAAAATATGTACTGATGGAAATAGATGATAGTCTGAATCTTGATATGTCCAGAGTTTACTCTGGATCAAATAGTGTCTTTGATGTATCTGGTCAGTTTGATAATGGTGCAGTATTAGATGTAATTAATGGTAATGATTATCTTGGACAGTTTACTGTTGCTAGTGGAAACATAGATGTATCTGCTGTTCAATCTGGATTATCTTCTGCTGAGATTGGTTTTAAGTTTGATATTAATTTAAAAACAAATCCATTAGATATTATTACATCAAGTGGTCCAACTACTGGTATGCTTAGAGGTTTAGGTAGAGTTATATTAGATTTAAATAATACATTATCTATATCTGTAAACTCTAAGAAATTAGAAATAAGAAATGTTACGGATGATTTTAGCCAGGCAAGAACAGCCATTACTGGTAAAAAAGAATTTAGATTACTGGGTTATAGTCGTGATCCACAGATTACAGTTACGCAATCTGCACCACTACCAGCACAAATTAATAGTATAATAGCAGAGGTACAAATATAATGAATCCATTATTTATAGCATTAGGTATATTTGCAGGTTTTCAAAGTGCAAGTGCAAGTTATCAAGCTGGTCAAGAACAAAGAAGATTAAGATATGAAGAAGCAAAAAATGCTGAAATAGAAAAAAGACAATCTGAAAGANACAAGCACAACAACAACAAAACAATAGACTTCGTGATTATGCAGAAGCAAAAGCAATCAATGAAGCTTTCTTTGCATATGCTGGTAGAGGAGCCAGTGATCAATCTGCCAAAGCTTTCTTTGATTATAATGAAGATATTGCATATGAAGATATTACACGTATTGCAAACACATCATTAATAAGAAGTTTACAGTATGACACTCATGCTAGCAATTTAAGAAGAGCTGGTGATTATGCTGAAAGAGCTGGAAGCATTACTGCTTTTTCAACAATAATAAATACTGGATTAAATACTGCTAGGACTGCTTAATGGCTAGAGTTGTAAGAGAAAAAACAAAAGTATTTACTGGTAATATTGGTATCAATACTACTAGTGGTACTGATATATCTAATTCACTTAATCAAATATCGAGTGCTGCATCTAATGCTTCATCTGCATTTTTTAAACGAGCAGATGAAATAGCACAACAAGAAGGACTTGATGCTGCTAAAGATTTAAATATAGATCAAATTACAACATTAGATATTAATACTGGTAAACCAGTTGCATTAAGTATTCCTAAGACATGGGGTATTACACGTACTAAAGCATTTCGTCAAATAGTAGATAAAAGATTTTATGCAAGTATTGAAAATGAAATACGTTTAAAATCAAAAGAGTTTTCTCAAAAATATAAAAGAAGTGGTAATTACTTAGCTAACTATAGATCAAGTATGCAAACATACTTGGCTGAAATGCATCAAAATCAAAAAGGTGCATATGCAGAATTTATAAAAGAAGTTGGTTCCAATACTATTGCTGCAACAGAACCAAATATTTTATCTTATTTAGAAAGCAAACATATAGCACAAAATAATGCTTTCTATAAACTTGAAAGACAAAAATTACTTAATGCATTTGTAACGGCTGACGAACCTACAAAAAATAAAATTATAGATCAATTATATGACCTTACACAAATTCAAATAGAGTTAGGTGAAGTACCTAAAAATGCACATGATGTTGATAAAGCTGCAACAAGAAGAATAGCTACTATGCAATGGTCGCAAGGTAAAGTTGATGATATGAATCCTGAACAAATAATGAGATTTCAAGAATTATTAAAAGCACCATTTCGAACAGAGCTTTTAGATGAAATTGGATTTACTGATGCAGAAAAAACATTTTGGAATAACAATAAACAATTTTTAGATACGCCTGATCTTAATGCCATTTTTACTTATGGTAATCATAATAGAGCAGAAATAGAAAGAATTGAAAGAGAAAGTCTTAATGACTCTGTTGATAATATTAATAACAATGCATCTAATATTGGAGATGAAGTTCTTAAAAGTATTAACGATTTAACATTAAATAATTTTGATATAGAAAATTTAGATCAATTAGCTTCTATTACATATGCTGATGTAAAAACTAAATATCCAGACTTAAATATTGATGATCCTAGAATAGCTGGATATAATATTAAAAACTTAGGAATTATAAAAAGTGCAATTTTAGAAAGATATACTGCACCCATATATGGTGCATTAAGTAATGATGATGAACAAGCTTTTGCTGAAGTAGGTGGTTTTGATCTTGTAAAAAACAAATCTTTTTTAAATAATTATCAAACGCTTTCATCAGACGACCAACGTAAATATAATTTTATTGTTGATAATATAGATGGTGGTAAAGAAATATTAGATACACTACATGATTTATATAAAAAAGGTGTAGATGCAAATACTATTATTTCACAATTTACAAGTTCAACACAATATTGGACACCAAAATTAACAGAAACACAAAAAAATAAACAATTATTAATTAATCGAGTTATTGGTCCACTTAGTGGAGAAGCTATAGATACTGATAGTAAAGAAGTTCAAGAAATTGCAAACAATCATATTAATGAAGCATGGATAAATAGTATACCTGATCCAGCTAATTATCAGTATTCTGCTTGGTATAATGATCCAAATAGTTTTAATAATGAAGAAATTAGCGAAAGAGTTAAAAATTCTTTTGATAAAGGTATTTTACCAGAAGGTTTAAAAAATGCTATTAAGTCTGGTAATCCATCAGAAACAGCACTTGTATATGCTTCTCTTGCACAAAATCATTTAACAGTAAATGCAGATGGAACGCCAATTATTAAAAATCTGTTGTTAGGTGTTGAAGGTATGGTAGACTTTAATAAAAAATTAGCAGCAGTAAATAGTGCTTTAACATTAGGGATTACCAGTCCCATTGCTGAACTTAAAAGTCTTACAGAAGATAAGATAGTAGAAGGTACTGGTAAATCTTTAACTTCATTTACTGAAGGTTTTAACAATATAAACCTTTTTCAAAATCTTGATCCAAATCAACCATTAGGTGTTAAATTAAATAACCAAGCACGTAGACTTGGCTTTGGTACTGGTGATGATGATAATGCTTATAGAAATTTTAAAAAAATAATTAACGATAAACTTATAGATGAAAGTCCAGTTTTATTAGCAAACTTTCAAAGCATTGGTGATTATATGTTAATGGTTGGAACACAGATAGATCAATCTGGATTAAAACAAATGATAGATGATTATGTAGAAATCAATACAAGAAAAGATGGTATTGTGTTTGATTCATTTAGTTCATCACCAGCAAAAAGTATTTTTGGTTTAGAGTTAGTTATGAAGTCACCAGAAATGGCTTATGCTTTTAGTAATTCTATTGAATTTATGGTAAATCAAAGTTTTTATACTGCTATAGGAGAACGTTTAGTTAATTATGAAGATGTTCCAGCTTATTATTTTGAACATGATCCTAATAATTTAACAAATGAAGAAGTTAATAATATATTTTTAGAAAATAGAGTTGATTGGGATAGAGGAGATTTAATTAATCTTTCAGATGATAGAGTTATTGCAAGACACCTTGTTAAAGGTGGTGAAGAAGCAATAGTAACTAAATATAGAAATGGACTAGTTATAAGTTTATTTGGAACAGTACAAAGAATGCCAGGTTTTTATTATAAAGCTGAACCACAAGATGCTTTATATGATGATAAAAAATCTTTTGAAAACTTATTAGATAACCATCATATGGTAAAGAAAAATGCTAAAAAAATGTTTCTTATTCCATTACCAAATAGTAAAGGCAGAGATATTAATTCTCCAGAAAGTGTATTTGATTTAGAATATATTGTTGCAGAAGAAGCAAGTGGTGGTGGTTTAAAGCCATTAATTAATCCAACAAATGGAGTTGTATTTACAGTAAATCCAAAAAACTTTAAACAAAGTATTGATTCATATAATGAAATAAAAAAACTTGTTTCTCTAAATCAAGCAGAAAAAAAAGCCTATATATTAAATAGAAATAATGCTGATAATCCAGAATGGCAAAAAATGGTTGGTCCACATAAAATAATATCTGATAAAGTTATTAGAAATGGTATTAAAATATTTGATATTCTCAATCAAGAACTTCATGAACGTGGTTTTGAAGGATCACTTTATGGCAGACAAAAAATATTAAATAATATGTTAAAGGATTAAAGTGATGGCTACTAAAGGTTATATACCTTTACTTAATGTTATTCCAAAGAAACCCTCTGCATCATTTGGTCAAGTTATATCTGCACAATTTGGTTATAACTATGATCCTATTCATGAGTATCTTTATAATGAATATGTTGTTGGTACAGAAAATGATCCAAATTATAACGCATTAAATGATTTAGAAGGATATGAATTATATGCTCAACATTTATTATCTGCACAAAATGCAGATCATATGGCTAGTTTAAAACGTGCTATTGATGATAACATTCGTAGAAGAGAAATCATTGGAAATGCTGGATTAGGCTATAATCTAATGGCTGGTTTTTTTGATCCAGTTAATTTATTAGCTTTACCGTTTGGTGGACCAGCTGGTGGTATTCTTCGATCTATGGTAAGGGTTGGTGCTGGAGTAGGTGCAACACAAGTTGGACAAGAATTATTACGTCATCCTTTTGACCCATTAAGTACAAAACAAGAAGTTATTACAAACGTAGGAATGGCTACTATAGGTGGTATGGCTTTAGGTGGATTATTTTCTATACCTATTACACGAAAGAATAAAGCTATGGCTCGTCTTATGAATGATATGGATGAAGCCCAAGCTGCATCAAAAGGTATTTCTGTAAAAACTATTACACCAGATGGAAAAGTAACTGTATCAAAAAAAGTAGATTCAAATAAACAAATTGTTTCACGTGAAACAACACAACCTATTGCTCATGTAGGTGATGATTTTAAATTAAAAGATAATAGTGATGGTAAAGTTATAACAGATACATCAACTGAAAAGAGTATTGAGTTTGATATTACTAATCCTTTTGGTATGGCTCGTTCTTGGTTTACTGATTCATGGATGTATAAAGGCATAACAACAAATATGAAAAGAGTTTTGCAAAATGAAAACTTACCAGATTCGGTTAAATTTGCATTTGTTAAACTTGCTGGTGATTCTGGTGTAAAACTCAATTTACATAAGTATGGTATTGCTATTGATCCAAGTGTTTATCAAAAATCTAAAATAAGAGAAGGTGAATGGGTATCTGTTTACGATCAATTAGTAAAACTATACACAAAAGAAACAGATCAAAAAATATTAAATCCTGGGGGGTTTGATTATAACTTAACTAATAATAGACACTTTATTCAATGGTTAGAAGATTTAGAATTAAAAAGAATACAAAATATTAAAAGTAAAAGTACAGTAGCAAGAGAAGCACAAAGTTTATTAACTGAATTTTGGGAATCTTGGAGAGTAAGATTAGATGATGCTGGATTGCTTGGTGGAAAAAATTATTTAAATAATGCAATAAAATATACAGAATTAAAAATAACAAAAAAACAAAATATAGCTGATGCTTTAATTAGACAAGGTAAATCTGCTGATAGAGTTAACTCTCAAATAAAAAAATTAAAAGATGAAGTAGAAGTTTATAAACAAAGATTAAAGGCTGGAGAAGAACAATCAGGCATATATTTACCTAGATACTGGAGTATGAGTAAGATTGCTGGCAATAGAAATAAACTTGTTGATATTATTGCAAGATATTATGCAGATAATCCTCTTACTGAAACATTTGTAAATACAAAAACTGGTAAAAATTTAACAGAAAAAGAATTAAAACTTTTAAATTCTGAAGATTCTATTAGACAACGAGCAGAAGCTACTGTCAAAGCTATTGAAAATAAAGGAGATTTGTTTGATATTGAAGCACAAGATATTGTTGCAAATACTATGTTTGATGGTTTTATTGAGGTTTCATCTAAACATATTAAGCAAAGAAATTTAGATATACCAACTTACCTTGTTGCTGATTTTATTGAAATGAATCCTATTTCTGTAATGAAAGCATACACTGGTAAGATTGCACCTCATTATGAATGGGCGCAACAATTTGGTAAAGGTGGTTTAGAAAAAACATTAGCAGATATTGAAGATGCTATTATTGATGCTGGTTTAAGTCAAAAGACAGTACAAAGAGTTCATAGAGATTTTGTACATTTATATGATCGTGTAATGAAAACAGTTGTAAAAGAACCACACGCTTTTAATCAAAAGGTAAGAAGAGTGTTAAATGATTATGCTACCTTAAACTTTCTTGGTTCTGCTGGTTTTTCTACATTACCAGACTATGCTAAAATAATTATGGAACATGAGTTAGGAACAGTTACTAAAACACTATTTGGTCTTTTAAGAGATAATAGAGTAAGTCTTAATAAGAGTGAAGCACGTATTGCTGGTGAAGCTTTAGAAATATTAATGGGTGATACTCATTTAAGATTTAGTGATGATATGATTAACAATCCTTTTGGTGATGGTTTTTATGCAAAAGGTATGGATAAAATTAAACAAGGTTTCTTTTTTCTTAATGGTTTAGCTCCTCTTACTAACATAGCTAAAAGACTTGATGGTATTATGCGTGGTCATACTATTATTGACTACGCAATTAAAGCTAAGAAAAATACAGCAACAAAATTTCAAAGAGAGTGGTTAGCTAGAAATAACATAACACAAAAAATGATTGATGAAATAGCTGACAAAGCTGGTTGGCAAAATACAAAGAAAGATAATACTGGTTTATATTTACCTAATTCTGAAACTTGGTTAGCTAAAGGTGTATCACAAGAAACGCTTGATGGTTTTAGATCATCTATGAATACTGGTATAGGTAATACTATTTTGATGGGAACACCAGCAGATAAACCTATCGCAGTTGATGGTGTGTTTTATGTTCCATATAACATTGGTCGTTTGTTTGGAATGAAACGAGATAATAGAGTACAAGGTTATTCAAGAATAGAAAATGGTTTACTTGCATTACCATTTCAATTTTTATCTTATTCATTTGCAGCAGCAAATAAAATTACAGCATCTTATGCACAAGGAACAATAACAAATCCTATTGTTGGTTTTATTGCTGCAATGGGTTTAGGTTATATGTCATTAGAAATTAAATATGCTATGTATCCTTATATTTTAGATGAAATGTCTTTTGAAGATAAATTAGCTAGATCATTTGATGCGTCTGGTTTGGCTGCTTTACACTCTGATATTGCTTATACAATATTAAATAATGCTACTGCACTTGGTTATGTTAATGATGAAAACTTTAGAATAAGTCCAAAATATAAAGTTCCAACAGAAGGTGCTGAGAAAAATTTAGATATAGCTGGTCAATGGATTGGTCCAGCTGGTGGTTTGGCTGGTGATATTGCTCTTGGTCTTTATCAATTACACAATGAAGATTACTCAGAGGGAACTGAAACACTTATAAATACAGTACCGGGAAGATCATTATGGTTTTTAAAAGGTTATTTTAGTGAATTGAAAAGACACGTAAGAAATAATTTTTAATTGATTTAATAATAAGAAGAGGTATATTTCAAATATGACTATAGATTTAACAGATAATGCACCTAGAGTATCGTATACAGTTTCAGAAGGTGCTACACAAACATCTTTTACTGTACCTTTTGAATTTTTTGATGCAGTTGATTTAAAAGTAGTTGTTGATGGAACAACTAAAACTATCACTACACACTATACAGTAAGTGGTGGTAATGGTTCTACTGGTACAGTTACAATGTCAGTTACTGGTGCCACTGGTGGTAGTACAGTTATTATATTTAGGGACATTGCTTTCAAAAGAACAACAGATTTTCCTACATCTGGTGCTTTTCCTATAGCTACATTAAATACAGAGCTTGATAGAAACATAGCTTTGTTTGATGATCAGCAAGATCGTATTGATAGATCAGTAAGATTAAACGATAATGATGATGCTGCTTCAATGGTATTGCCATTAAAGGCAAGCAGAGTAGGTACTGTACTGGGTTTTAATGCAACTACTGGTGCAGCTGAAGCTGGACCAACTATTGCAAATGTAAACTCACTTGCTGACATTACAACAAATATTAATACAGTAGCTGGTATATCAAGTAATGTAACAACAGTAGCTGGAATAAGCAGTAATGTTACAACAGTAGCTGGTATATCTTCTGCTGTATCTAGTGTTGCTGGAGTAGCTTCTTTAATTACAAGTGATTTTGTATCTGATCTAAACACACTTGCTACATCTGCAATTGTAGAAGATTTAAATATATTAGCAACAAGTGATATAGTTTCTGATCTGAATACATTAGCTACTACTGATATTGTTAGTGATTTAAATACATTGGCAACAGCAGATATAGTGAGTGATCTTAATACACTTGCAACGTCTGATATTGTTAGTGACCTTAATCAATTAGCAACAAGTGATTTTGTTTCTGATTTAAATGCTATTGAAGCTATCAAAGCAAACGTAACTTCTGTAGCTGGAGTTGCTAGTAATGTTACAACTGTTGCTGGTATTTCTTCGAATGTAACTACTGTAGCTGGTGCATCTTCAAATGTAAGTACAGTAGCAAGTAATATATCAAGTGTAACTTCTGTTGCTTCTAATATATCGAATGTAACTACTGTTGCTAATCAATTACAAAGTTCTTCACCTACATTTACTGGTACAGTAAGTGCAGATGCAATTAATGTTGATAGTGGTAAATCAATATTAGATCAAATATCTTTAACTTTTCAACAAACAGAAGCACAATCAAATGCTGGTACTTTACCAGAAGTTGTATTTAAAAGTAAAACAGCAAATAAAGAAGGTGTTATACAACAAAGCTTAGGTACACTTAATTTAATTTCTAAAAATAGTGGTTTAGGAAACTATGGTACTATAGATATTTTTGTACAAGATAGTGATGCAAGCAATTTAACTAGAACTACAAGTTTTGGTATTAATGAAACAACAATGTACAAAAGAGCAGCATTACGCTTTGATGATGCACTTGCTTTAACATTTGGTACTGATGCTGAAGTTACTCTTAGTCATGTCCATAATACTGGATTATTACTTAATTCAACAAGTCAATTACAATTTGGTGATAGTGGTACATATATTCATCAATCTGCTGATGGTGTTTTAGATTTAGTTTCTGATACAGAGATTGAGATAAATGCAACAACAATAGATATGAATGGTGCAGTAGATGTTAGTGGTAATGCTACTTTTAATGGTACTGTTAATATTGGAACAACAGGAAGTTTATCAAATAATTCTGGCACTTTTTTAATTGATGCTAATACTAATCTAAACTTTAGAGGTGGTACACAAACATTTGATAATGCTGATGGTTCTGTTGAGTATATGAGATTAAACTCAACTGGTCTTGGTGTTGGAGTAAGTCCAGCTTATAAATTTCATCAACACGAAAGCACAAGTGGCGAAAATTATCACTTATTTACTAATAGCACTACAGGGCAAGGTTCATCTGATGGCTTTCGTATTGGTATTGATAGTAATGAAAATGCTTTAATTTGGCATAGAGAAGCAAACAGTATTCAATTTGCTACAAGCAACTCTCAAAAAATGGAAATTGATAGCTCTGGTAGAGTAACTATTAGTCATGTTGGAACGGATACAACAATTTCAGGTGGTCAACCAGGATTACAAGTGACAGGTTCTGCATTTGATTCATTTACATCAGTAGTTAGAAGAGAAGACGGTGCATTTGGTTCAGGACTTGCTCTTGTTAAAAGTCGTGGTACAACAGCAGATACTTTTTCAAGTAGCACAAAACTTCAAGATAATGACCAAATTGGTTACGTTCTTTTTATTGGAGATGATGGAACTAATCTAGATACCTATGGAGCAACTATTACTGCTCAAATTGATGGAACTCCTAGTGAAAATAATATGCCAACAGAGTTAATTTTTTCTACTAATTCAGGTTCTGCTACTGTTACAGAACGCATGAAGATAGGTAAAAGTGGCGAAGTAATAATAGGTACTGATGTTGGTAGTTATACTTCTAGTGATTTTAACTTAATTGTTAGTAATGGAGATCAAGGTACTAATATATTACTTTATGATGATAGTGGAGCATATAATTCAGCTTTAATTACATACGATACTAATGTTCTTCAGCTTGGATTAAATAACGCAAATTCAGCAAACACTCTTTTAGGAGATACAGCTATTAATATTAATGCTTCAGGTGTAGGTGTGGGTGTAGCTCCAACTGCACAGTTACAAGTAAAAGGTTTTAATAATTCTAGCAGCACTCCTTTAGGAAAAATTGCAAATAGTTCATTACATTTAGATCATACTACACATTTAAATGCTATTTCTCAAATTGGATTTGGGTATACTGGTGCAAGTTCTGTATATTCTTCAGCTTCTATAGGTTTTATTAGTACAGACCAAGCTTCATCTGGTAAAGGTGATTTATTTTTTGCAACTAGAGATAGCACCTCTGATGCTGTTCCTACAGAACGCATGAGGATAGATAGCTCTGGAAAAGTTTTAGTAGGAACAAGTACCCCTGCATCTTTTTCTACAAGATTACTTACAGTAGGTGACACATCATTTGATGATACTGTAATAGAAATAAGATCATCTACAGGTACAACAGGCAGANTTTATTTTACAGANGCATCTGATACAAGCACTGGAGCATACAAAGGTGCAGTGATTTATGACCAAGCAAATGACTTTATGAAATTTGAAACCAATGGTGGCAATGAACGCATGAGAATAGATAGCACTGGTAAAATTAATATTGGTGCAACAGCAAACTCAGCAGGTTATTCTGCTTATAACTTAATGATACGAGCAGCTTCTCCAATGATTAAACTTGAATCAACAAGTTCAGACAATTGTTGGGATCTTTATAATAATGGTGGAACTACTTTTATTTTTGGATATAACGCTGCTGATAAGGCAAGTATTAATCAATCAACAGGTGCTTATACAGCATTATCTGATGCAAACAAAAAGAAAGATTTTGAAGAATCAAACATTGGTTTGGAAGCAGTTATGCAACTACAACCAAAACTTTTTAGGATGCTTGATGAAACAAGTGATACACCAAAACATTTAGGATTTATTGCTCAAGAAGTTGAACCAATCATTCCTCAAGCGTATGTAGAAGAAACTAATGATAATGATACATTTATTGGATTACAGGATAGACCAATAATTGCTGTTCTTACAAAAGCAATACAAGAAATGTCGGACAAAATAAAAACACTTGAAGCACGAATAGCTAAATTAGAAGGAGCTTAAAATGGCAGCAACATGGACAATAACAAGCACTGAATATGACATCAAAGGGTCAAAAGGTGATAATCAGATAACAACATTACATTGGGAATGTACTGATGAGGATGGAGAACATAGAGGTAGAGTTTATGGCTCAACAGCTATACCTGAACCATCAGGTACGTTTATAGAATACGCAAAAGTAACACATGATAATTGTGTAACTTGGTGTAAAGCTATTATGGGTGATGACCAAGTTAAAAATTATGAGGATAGCGTAGCTAATCAGATTGCATTAAGCAAAACTCCCACACAGGGATCAGGAAAACCGTGGTAACAAAAGGAGGACTAATATGCCAATGGGAAAAGGAACCTATGGTTCAAAAAGAGGTAGACCACCAGCAAAGAATGGTCTTACTAAAAAACAAAAGACTTTGCCAGCTAGTCTTAAAAGAAAGATAATGGCATCTAAGAAAAAGTAATGTTTGATCCAGCGTCGATAGCTACTGCAGTTAGCCTATCGACTGCTGCATTTAACAACATCAAGAAAGCATTTGCTATTGGTCGTGATCTGGAAGGTATGTCTGGTGATCTATCAAGATGGATGAAAGCTAGCTCTGATATAGAGCAAGCTGTTAAGTCTACAAAGAATCCTCCCTTTTATAAAAAAATGTTAAGTGGTGACTCAGTTGAAGAAGCTGCCATGAAGAGTTTGGTTGCTCAAAAGACTTTGGAAAAGCAACGATATGAATTACAACAGTATGTTAAGTTTAAGTTTGGTGTCAAAGCTTGGGATGATTTACTAAAAATGGAAGGCAAGATACGAAAGCAAAGACAAGAGTTAATCTATAAAAGACAAGAACTAAAACAAAAGATTATCGAAGGTGTGTTTGTTATTGTTCTTGTATGCTCAATTATAGGTTTAATCTTCTTTGCAATGTGGTTAAAGAAACAACAAGATGTCTGAGAAAGATATTATATTTGTTTTTATTGTACTTTTGTCTTATGTTTGGTGTACATGGTTTGAACCCAAGTGGATATTTATTAAGTGAGGATATATGCCAGCTACCATTATAGATGATTATAAAATATTTCCTAGATTGATGATGCTTGTTGTTACCATACTTACCTATCAAAGTGTGCATTGGTACATGGCATTAGACAATCCAACAATACAACAAAGTGGTTTAGTATCTGTATGTATGGGTGCTTTAACTGGTTGCTTTGGAATCTGGATGAACGGAGAAAAAAAGAATGATACTAACAATCGTTAAATCTTTAGGCTCATTGGCATCTAGTTATGTAGATGGCAAAGTGCAAACTCAAAAAGTAAAAGCAGAAATACAAAAGAAACAACTGACTGGTGAGATTGACTGGGATTTGGAAGCTATCAAAGCTACACAATCTAGCTGGAAAGATGAGTGGATTACTATATTGTTATCCATACCATTCCTTCTTTGTTTTATTAATGACGACACAAGGCAAATGGCATTTGCTGGATTCCAAGCATTGGAACAAGCTCCAGCATGGTATACATATAGTTTTGGTGTGGTGATTGCTGCATCATTTGGTATAAGATCAGCAACTAAATTTTTTGGAGGTAAGAAATAATGGCTTTTGTTGATGGATATGGAGTAAAAGGTAAGTTTACAGCAAACACAGGTAAGAAAGCTGCACAACAAAATAAAATAAAAGAAGCTTCTAAAAAACAAAAAGCTGAAACTTTTAGAGCAAAAGAAAAAAAAAGTCTGACGAAATCTATTGGGACTGCTGGACCAAAAGTACGACCAGATGGTACGACTAAAGATGATAAACCAAAAGTAACTTCTCAACAAAAGGAAGAGTTTAGAAAACAAGAAGAAACCTATCTTACTAAATCACCTGGTACAGTAGGNGATAAGTATTATAAGAATCCAGAGGGAACTGGTACAGGTCAAGGTGGTAGTGGTTTACCTGTTAAAAATACAGAGAACTTTGTTTCTAATACTGTTCAATCTGTTTATGCACCTTCTGCAAGTGAAACAAATAATTTTACTTATGTTTCTAATTTATCTGATGATGATAAAAATCCTTTTGTATTAAAACAACCAGAAACTAATCCATTAAAAGTAGATTTAGATAATCCATTAGCTGGTATTGCTTTAGATAGAACTGGTGGTGGTAATAGAATTAATCTAGCACAAGAAATTTTATACAAAGATTGGAATGTTGTTACACTATCACCTACATGGGATGGATTAAATATTGATGGTGTAAAAATAAAAGTTAAGATGCCATTAACAACAAATAAAAGTAGTGATTTTAAATTTAAGATTGGAGGATAAATGTTTAGCTTATCAAAAAGAAGTTTAAGTAAATTAGAAGGTGTACATCCAGAGCTAGTTAATGTTGTAAAGCTTGCTATTACATTAACTAAAGTAGACTTTGGTGTTACTTATGGAGTGCGTACAAAAGCTGAGCAAGAAGAACTTGTTAAAGCTGGTCGATCACAAACTAATAAAAGTTATCATCTATTACAAACAGACGGCTTCGCCCATGCTGTTGATCTCATGGCTTACTGTTCGGGCAAGGCTTGCTGGGAACTGAATGTTTATGATGATCTTTGTGATGCTATGAAAGATGCATCAAAACAATTAGGTAACATCCCAATCAAATGGGGTGCAGCTTGGAGTGAAGGTAGTATTACTAGTTATACAGGTACTGCTGAAGATGCTATGAATGCGTACATTGATCTTCGTCGTTCTCAAGGTCGTCGTCCATTTCTTGATGGTCCCCATTTCGAACTAATGTACTTATAAGTTCTGCAGCTAAAGCAGAATAACCAGCTATATCTTTATAAGAATCTAAATGTAAAGGATCTTCTTTTAGTCTGATAGCTTTTGTAAGTATCATCATAATACAAACATCAAGATAATTAAACTTTTCATCTTTAAACTCTGACCAGCATTTAGCTATTGATCTTAGATTTTCACTGGGATGTCCGTAGGTATGCTGTCTTGTTGTTAAAGTATCCCCAACTTCTCTGAGGAATTGTGATCTATTCATTTGTTTCTCCTATTGTGGGAGTAGGTAAATTGGAGAATACGTATTCACCTACCCCCTATGTCCATGACAAAAGAGAGAGATTGTGTAACATGGACACTAAAACGGTATCTCGTCATCTATTGAATCATTACTTGTTTTCTCAGTATTATCAAGAGTTTCTTTTGTCTGAGGTTCAGAGAACTGAAGGCTCATATATTTTTTATCTTGATATTCTTTTACCCAGGCAGCAATACGATTATGTTTTACATTCCATGAATCATTTAACTTTCCGGTATAGTCTGGTGCATTTTGATTTGTGCTTTCGTTAGGAAAAACTGCACACAATTCAGTATAGAACTTTATAATATCTACACCTTGTTTTGTTTTACCTTTGACAACAACGACTTTGTGTTTTGATTTTTCAATGTCGATCTCACCTTGTAGTATGTATTTTTGATCTGCGAATGGTGGGAAAACGGCTCCACTATTCTCACTATCATATTCTTTGTCTGACATATTAACCTCCTATATTGTCTTTCTTTTTCCAGTTGATGCAAAATCACCATCATCTTCTGTGCTTTTATCTGGTGTTAAGTTCAGCATAGTTTGCAATGAATACCTACGCATATACGTAATAGCACTACCAGTTCCTTGTGGTCCACGATTCATACCATTAAGTACAATCTCAGATTTCATTTCTGTTTTGGTAGTAATATGAATCAATCTTGTAACCAGTATATCCACTGGTACACCAGTAGTAAAATCAACACGTATTTCATGGTTGATAAATACACCTTCTGCAAATAAAGCCATCTCTACTGAATCCATAATATCTTTGATAGTAGAGTGCGTACCGTATTGTGCTTTACCAGATTGTTTTATTGGTTTGAATTTTGTTCTTGCAGCTTCTACTGCAATATAAATACTTGTATGGTCACCCATTTCTCTCTCCTTTGTTTGATGAGATTCTAATAGAACCTCGTTTGTCTTTCTTTAGTGATAGTTGCTCACAGTATACCTCTCTTTCATTTGCAAGCATTAGTGATTTTAATTCTTTCTTTGCTACTTCATGTTTGGTAGCTTGTTCTTGTGTTTCTAAATATGTATGTGCAAGACTTACAAAGTGATTGTCTTTCGAAGCATCACGTCTAACCATATCATCTACAAGAATGTCATTTGTATCTACTGGCTCATAGTCTATATCATCTGGTGGTGTATCATTTTTTACATGATCCCAAAACAATCTGATCTTTACCATCATGTTAGTATAATAACCTTGATGAAATGAAATCTTTTTGTAATCAAATCTTACATTTCCAAATTTATTAGCAAAGTAACAATCATTATATCCAGATACACCAAGATAGAATTGTATTTGTGGCATATAGTTTTGTAATTGTTTGTCAAAGTTATTAAACTGATTTGTTTCTTTAGCTTCCACAATCGCCGACTGACTCTTGATGGTCGCGTCGATTGTTCCTTTGAGTGGAACTCCATGATGATCTTTGTATACAGATACTTGTTGTTTATCAATACTCAACTGGCTCTGTTTTTCGAACCAGTTAAGTATGAACTGCTCATTCCAAACTCCAGATTGTACTGTAAAATTATTTGACAAATCATCTGGCTGCACTTTACCAGTTTTGATTTCCCATAGTTTTTGCCAGTTACCATGCATAATCTGCACAGCATCTGATCCACCGATAAAACCGATTCTCTCCATCTCTCTCTCCTTTTTTTTATGATATACTATTTACAATTATTTGCAACTAATATATTATTTTAATGTTTATATCGTCATAATATAACGTGCCTACTCAAACTAGGGTAACTTTTTGTTGCCCTTTTTTTTCTCTTCTTCCCAATCAATATGAAATGACTCGACCACTTCATCTGGTCTGATAAATTCTTGTGGCACATATGGTAACGATATCTCAACTTCTTTTGGTTTCTTTAACCATCTATCGTGAAATACTTTTATTTTATGGCTGTACTTTTTTATATCCATAATACTCTATCCTTGGTCTTTCTAATGGTAGTTTCTCTAAATAAAATTCTTCATACTTGTATGTCTTATGACACTTGTATCCCTCGCCATAGATTTTATCTGACCACATCTGGCAAGCTTCTTCAGTATCAAAGTGCATAACAGTAAGTAAACTATATAAAACTATTTTATTCATGTAAACAAATCTCCTTGTGCTGGTGGTTCTCCAAGTTCACTAAGTATATATTCTTTTAGTTCGTTGGCTTTAATATACTCACTAGCATCTCTTCTCATTATATGACCAGAGCGATAGCCAGTGCTTGTAGTTGGTAATTTAATAGTATCTTCTGCATAGAAAAGACCATTCTTTTGTTTTACAAATTCTACTTTATTACCTCTTGCTTGGTATTCATAACAATGATGATGTGACCCACCATTTCTCTGTAGACAATAACCAAAGTGTTCGATCTTCACATCAATCTTTATTTTGTTCCATTCTATTTCAAATGTTTCTACATTTGTATCTTCAACAAATGTCCATAAATCTGAATGTTTGTTATGCCACCAATCATATTTACAAAATTTTTCATGAACAAATTTGTTGGCATCTTCTTCATAGGTTTCTTCACCTTTACGGTACCTGCAATCTCCACCGTGTTTACTCCATATATATTCTGATATGTAGAATCTTTTACCAGATTCATTGAGTACTTCAGCTACATAATCAAGTGGTATTATTGGTGATGGCATTTGTATTCTCCCTTTTGTCAATGTTAATCAGTATATCTTCTCTCCGTTTTTTTCTTGGATTTGTTATGGCAGCTATCTCTGACCATGATGGAAACTCTTTTTGATTTTCCAAAACGTATTCCAAAGCATAGATTGTTATGTCAGCCGGAACATCTGATAGTTTATAAGCCATTGATTTGATACGAACTGCAATATCATCTGGTGAAGTAAACCCAAAAGGCATCTTCATTAGCGTTGTAAGGTGCGTCAGGCGTTGAATCAGCTCTTCCATAGGTAAAGGTACCAGTTTTTCTAATACGGCTGTCCTCGCACGTTTATATACATCTTCTGTTGGCAGATAAATATTGGTATATTTGGAGTCAGTTGTGCAGTTTGTTATGGAGTCTAGCATATATCGAAGAGCCAGATCGGTTTCCGCTGGATACTTTATCTTTTTTAAATTGCTCAAAGCGTTTGTCTTTTGCTTGGAAGTTAACTGCATTTCTGATCCAGTTGAGGTACGCTCTTTCTGGGTCGACAAAGACACTCCCTTTTGCAAGGTGGTAGTTAATGAACTTATCGGTTTCATTGTCATAATCTATTTCTCCATACTTTTCTTTGAGATTTGATAAGCACTTTGACGATGGTTTCCAACCATCATTCAAAGACTTTCTTCTTCTATTTGTTTTTGATAGGTTAGATGATAGGTTAGTATCCGTCTGTCGGAGTACCCCCTCTGACTCTCGGAGTACTCCTAGATTTACAGTATAAATGTTTGACTTATTATGTGTACCTGATATTCTAGATATGTAACCATGTTCCTCTAGCCAGTTTAGTTTCACATACAGTGTTGATTCACTTATGCTTGTACGTTTTGATAATGTTTTGACACTTGGAAAACATGATCTGGTTTCTTCGTTTGCATAATCAGCAAGACAAAGTAGTAACCACTTTGCATACGGATCAGGTATTTCCAATTTCATTGCATGAGCCATCAATATAAATGACATATTATTCCCCTATTAATTTTACAAATTGTTCCCCACTCATGATGACAAGAGTGTTTGGTTTACCTACCTTTCTTTTATACAACGCTATGTCACGTTTGTCTAACACATTGAAAGGATTAGGAAAATTACTTTTATCTCTGTACTTTACTTCAGCTACCAGTCGTTGCCCTTTGACGTTGAGGATGATATCTCCTGAGTATTCTCCTCCCAATGATCCAGACAACGGTTGACGTTTTGCTTTGAAGCCTTGCGACGTAAACCATTTGACGAACCACCTTTCATGGTAGCTTCCTTTGTTGCGATTTTTGTTTGCCATATGTCCCTCTGATAACAATCCAAACATATTAAATAATGTTTAGTAGGTGTAATACTTTTTAGAATAGCTACAAATAAATCTGTATAAACAGAACAAGATTCACAAGTTATTTTCTTTGATTTTATTTTTTTCTTTGATCTCGATTTGTAACCCAAGAGATTCTACCCAGCAACAAAAGTTATATAAGCTTGGAGTCTTACTATTATTCTCCCATCTTTGCAAGGTAGTTCTATCAACACCAATGACATGAGCCAGCTGCTCTTGACTCATGCCATTAGCTTTACGTTGATTAGATAATTGAGAAGTCAGGTTCATATTTGATTGTTTTATGGACAAACAAACCATCCTTCGTTGGGTGATTGTGTACAAAATACCTTGAGTAGTACGTCATCATTTCGTTTGGCATCTTGTATGGCTCAAGCTTTTCACCTTTGTTGTTGACTGTTTTGATACGATAATCCAGTCGCATTTGTTCAAAGACAAAACGTGCATTGAGTCCACGATCTACATACCGTGAATAGTTTAGTATTCTTTTTTCAAACTCAGGGTATATATGTGGATTGTTTTTATGAAACTCAATCCAGTTTTTAAAATGATTATTCTCTTTCGCCATGTTTGATTCTCCATTTGTTAATTAAATCCCATAGTTGTTCAGCAAACTCATATCTGCCAGCTAGCATACCTTCATAAAAACCATCAACATCATTGATATGTCTTTCATGTTTAGCATACTCATGTAGCTCTGCATCTATATCAGCTTGTATATAATCCATCAATGTCATCTTCATTGTATTATCCTACAAATATATTATTATGGTGAGCTGATATTATTGCAAAGATTTCTGGTGTCCAATATAAGTCACGTTCAATACGTAGTCCCATTGGACCAACATATTCTTCTAACTCTGATCTATGAAACATTCCGTATTCTATTTCATGTCCAACTACTAAGCCAAAACAATATCCATCTTCATCCATAGAGAATGGATACCAAGTCCAGCTTCCATGTGGTGTAAAGAATTTGCACACTGGTTCTGCTTTAGCTAGTGGTACGTCACCTAGCTTTGCATTTGATTTTAGTTTCTTGATTATATCGTCAGTAAATAATTTCATAACTATACTCCTTGTTGGTTATGTATTTCATTCCACAGTTCATTGATATGATCTGCAATGTAGTTCATTGAACCAAGCGTAGGATTCTTTTTTCCTTCGTTGATTGCATATGATACTATCATACTTAGTTCTTCTACGTGTGAAGCATTTTTGATTTTTGATTCTATGAGCCACCATGTGTTCATAGCTTCATCATGTAATAAAGTATCTTTGACTCTACCCATTTTTGTTCTCCCATGTTTTGTATCCTGGCATAGCATGAGCCATGATCTTGTCTAGATTAATATCTTCATTGAGTCTTTGAGCATCTTGTTTATTTTCGTATTCTTTACACAACATTTTACTTTCAATACTATCAATTGTTAGTTTGTTTATCATTTCGATTACGGCACCTTCATGCGAATTGTAGTAGCTTGCATAGTATCTGATTGCTGCTTGAAACTTTGAGTCTTTGAGTTTGTCCAAAAACTTTTCTGCATCAAGTGGATGATCGAATAAGTTTGTAAATTCTTTTACAATTTCTGGTATATATTTCTGTTGATTTTTGTTCATGTTCTCTCTCCTTTATGAACTTGTTTGATTTACGTACAAAAAGTTTACTATCAAAATATATTTGAATCAATAAACATAATTGCTTTTCCATGCTAGAACCTCTGAAACCTCCAGGCCGACTTGAAGTTTGTAGTAGTAGCCGTGTTGTTTAGTTCACGACTACTACAATGATTACTTATATTTTATGCAAGACTTACCCATACGATTATTATTACGAATACGATTAAGCCTTTTAGTATTTCTCTTATCAATTGATTTCTCCATTAATGCTTCATCTAATATTATCCATCCGAATACAACCCATATCATTGAGTTGAGCATGAATATTGTAGCTAACCAATTATCTAGCCACATGAATATCCATATGAATAAGAAGCCAGCACATATATTAGCTAGCCCATACCATTTATTAGTTAACATCCCCATCTGCTATATTCCCCTTTCAATTCTTTACTTGTATAATGATTTACATCTGCTGGTAAACAACCCTCTTTCTCTATATCTTCTAGTTTCCATACTGCTCTATCATAAATGTCTTTCATTCTTGCATTCATGTATAACCAATCGTTATAGTTCATTTCTATTTTGAAGTCTGGGTCATATGGATCAGTATCATCATACCATTTCTTTTTAGTATCTTCTATTAATCTTCTATGACAATTCTTTATACCTATGATACTATTTAATAGACTCTGTATTTCATCATATTGTGCTTTTAGTTTTTTAAATGAATTGTATCCCATTTTATTCTCCATGTTTTGTATGAGTGGGCTGTTACACCCACCCATGTTAGTGATTAACTATTTAGTTCTTCATTTATTTCTTTTGCTTCTTTATCAAGCATCTCGTTAGCTCCTTCCATCATTTCAACTCCTTTCTTAGCTAGGAACTGAGCTACTCTATCATTGATGTTTGCTCTCTCTTTCTCTGGTGCTTTTGGTTTAGCCCATTGTATACCAGTTGTGTTCTTGAACTCTGGTCGAGTACCAACTTTTACTGTATCAATACCAGCCTTGTTACATAAGCCAGCTACTCTATCCATATCAAGTACGATAGCATTGTATAGTTTTTGCATTGCATCAATCTCTGCTTTGGCATCAACGATACGTAACTTAGCTAGTTCAAGACTATCTTGTGCATCTTCCATATTGTTCATTAATACAGTAATGCTTTCACCATACATAGTAGTACCATCTTGATTTCGTGCAATGCGTGTATCATTGTGTACTTCACCATTAGTATGTGCAAGTTCAGCAGTGATCTTTTGGTCAAGAGTAGCAATCTTACCCTCATGGTAATCAACTGTACCATTTAGTCTTTCTACATAGTGAATAAGACCAGTTACTGCATTCTTTACTACACCATCAATTCCAGTACGAGTACCTTCATTTCTTTCGTGTAGCTTCTTGTGTATATTATATGCCATAGTATTTAGCATATAGTAGTGTGTTGTATTAGTTAGTTTATCACATACTTTAGTTAGTTCTTTATTGAATATAGTCATAATATATCTCCTTTTTTTAACTATATGTTTACGTGTGGTCAGAGTATAGAACTGTATGCATAGTGACCATTTATGCTATACGTTAGTCCTATACTCTAGTCGTTAGACCATCCTACATACTTAGTAGAAAATAGTCCTGCGACTATCGACCTTAAGACTTTGGAGTGACGTGTCTGTCAACAAGAAAAATTGACTACATTTTGTTGCACCGAAGCATGACGTGCGACAACAATGTAGCAATAACACCGCTGGGTTTGTGTGCAATGTAAATCCAAAGTTTCGTTAGGAGCTTTGGTTGTTTCCTTAGAAACAAGCAGCAATGGTTTAGCTATGTGACTACGGCAAGGCAGTATTTTCTTGTTTACATACTCGTTGCTCTAACAGTCATCATTCGTATGATACAATATCGCATGGCGCTCATTTTATAATAAGTCATATTCTACAGTACATCATTACGTAGTTTTGATGTTCAATATAAAATTGAAGGAAAATAGTGACACTTACTCTAGAAATGGAACCGCTTTCATTTCTAAGTCAGTTTTGCTATTTTATCTCGATTTTCATGCGATAAGGATGGAAGCCCGTAGGGTCAAGACATGAAGTGGCTTGATTCACGACAGCCTGTTAAATCGCCCAACAGGATAAATATGCTCTTGACAATAACTAGTTGATAATGATCTAAATAAAACATCAATAGGAGAATAAAACATGAACGAACTAACAAAAGAACTAACACCAAGACAGATACTATTAGTAGATACATTAGTAGCAACTGGATGTACCATAACCGAAGCATCACAAATAGCTGGATATGCAAAGGGAGATAGTGGTAGAGTCAGTGCTAGCAAGGCATTACGTACACACAAGGTACAACAATATATGCAATCATTAGTCATGAATAGTATAGGATTGAATGCTACGAAAGCTAGTATAAGACTGATGCAACTAAGTGAATCAGCTAAGAGTGAGTATGTGCAACTAGAAGCTAGCAAAGACATACTGGATAGAGCTGGATATAAAGCACCAGACAAGCATATGCATCTACACGCTGGTGACATAAAAGTGTCTATCGATCTAGGATAGTACAGGTGTAGTGGGGGAGGAAAACTAGCATACCCCACCCTACAATGGATACCTCACTAACATTTTTTTCTTGAAAAGCTCGTTAAAATATTTATGGTTATTGTTGAATGTGAGGTGACTATGGCTAAAACTCCAGCTTGGCAAAGAAAAGAAGGTAAGAATCCTAAAGGTGGTTTGAATGCTAAAGGCAGAGCAAGCTATAAGAAAGGTACTCTTAAGCCACCAGTAAAGAGTGGTGATAATCCTAGACGTGCTTCTTTCTTAGCAAGGATGGGTGGAATGCGTGGTCCAGAAAGAGATTCTAAGGGAAAGCCAACTAGACTTCTTCTTAGTTTGAGAGCTTGGGGTGCTAGTTCGAAGGCAGATGCTAGAGCCAAAGCAAGAGCAATCAGTAAAAGGAATAAAGCATAATGGCAGTAAACGCAGCTGGTAATTATACCAAACCTTCTATGAGAAAGAGTTTATTCAACAGAATCAAAGCTGGTGGGAAAGGTGGCAAACCTGGTCAATGGTCAGCAAGAAAAGCACAGATGCTAGCTAGGATGTATAAAGCCAAAGGTGGAGGATATAAGTGAAGCTTACTCCAGAAGAAGTTAAAGCAAGAATTGTTACTAACTTTCCAAAGCTTGGAACTGAATTTGCTGGTATAGCAGAAGATGCTATTGAATTAAGAAGGCTTGGTTTTGATGAAGATCAAATGGAAGTTTATAAATGGGGAAGAAGTGTAGGTTGGGATCATAGGAAGTCAGTTGATTATACAATTCGTGTTTCTCCACCAAAGACTCCAGAAGTAACTGGAAATAAAAAGTATCCTTCTGAGGGAATGTTTTAATGAAAGCACCACAGAGATCATTATTTAACTGGGGTAAACAAAAGTGGAGAACATCTGATGGTTCTCCATCTAAAGGAAAGAAAAGATATTTACCAGATGCAGCTTGGAAAAGTTTAAGTGCATCAGAGAAAGCTGCAACAAATAGAGCAAAGGCGAAAGGTAATAGAGCTGGTAAACAGTTTGTAAAACAACCTAAGAATATTGCTAAGAAAGTGAGGAAGTATCGAACATGAATATGTTATTTAAAATATTATTTTTTTGGTTGCCTTCGAGGAAGGCTAAGCCAACTCCACCAAAACCTAAACCACAACGTACCCAACGTACTAAACGTACTAAAAAGAAATGAGTTTTACACATAAACTAAATCAAGAAGAACGTAGAATACTTCGACACGTTGTAAAGACAGTACATTTGAAATATCATCCTAAACAGTTTTGTACAGATTATGAAGCAGATAAGCTTATCGCAACTATTGTTCCAGAGGTTATTGAGAAGCTAATCAAAACTGGTGTAGATTTTAAAATAGATAAATTATAGAGAGAGAGAATGGCAGAATTTACATATAAACCAGATGGTGATGTATTAAAAAAATTTATGAAAGGTAAGAGTTTTTTTCGTGGAATACGTGGACCAGTTGGTTCTGGTAAATCCGTTGCTTGTTGTGTTGAGGTATTTCGAAGAAGTCTTGAACAAAAGAAAAATAATGATGGCATACGAAAAAGCAGATGGGCTATCATAAGAAACACAAACCCACAATTAAGAACAACTACAATTAAAACTTGGTTAGATTGGTTTCCAGAAAACACATGGGGAAAGTTCCATTGGTCTGTTCCATACACTCATCATATACAGAAAGGTGATTTGGATATTGAGGTTCTTTTCCTTGCTTTAGATAGACCAGAGGATGTAAAGAAACTTCTTTCTTTGGAATTAACTGGTATCTGGATTAACGAAGCAAGAGAAGTACCTAAGAGTATTATTGATGCTTGTACTATGCGTGTTGGTCGTTATCCTTCTATGCGTGAGGGTGGTCCAAGTTGGTCTGGTGTGATAGCAGATACCAATGCTCCAGAAGAAGATCATTGGTGGGCGATCATGGCTGGTGAGGTTCCGATACCAGATCATATTCCAAAAGAACAAGCAAAGATGTTAATCAAGCCTGATAACTGGTCTTTCTATATTCAACCACCAGCTATGGTAGAAAAGCTGGATGATAAAGGTGATGTAAATAGTTATTCAAATAATAATAAAGCTGAGAATAAAATAAATATATTAGATTCCTATTATGAGAATCTTATAAGAGGTAAAACTAAAAGCTGGATAGATGTATATGTAATGAATAGATTAGGATCAATACAGGAAGGTAAACCTGTTTATCCTCAGTTTGTGAGTGAAACGCATATTGCTGATGAAGAAATACCTATTGCTGTGGGTGTTCCTTTATATATTGGAATTGACTTTGGACTTACACCGGCTGCTGTCTTTGGTCAGAAAGTAAGAGGTCGTTGGTTAATACAATCAGAGATAGTAGCGATTGATATGGGTATTGTTCGATTTGCAGAACTATTACGACAAGAGATAGCTACACGTTTCTCTGGTTTAGATGTAAATATATTTGGTGATCCAGCTGGTGACTTCAGAGCGCAAACAGATGAATCAACTCCATTTCAAATATTACGTGGTGCTGGTCTTAGAGCTACACCAGCTCCTTCGAATAGTGTTGATCTTAGGTTAGAATCTGTAGCTTCTCAGCTTAACAAGATGGCAGATGGTCAACCAGCTTTCTTGATTGATAGGCGTTGTCCTTCTTTGATTAAAGGTTTTCAAGGTGGGTACTGCTATAGACGTATGCAAGTATCAGGAGAGCGATTTGATGATAAACCAGAAAAGAATATGTATTCACATATACATGATGCATTACAGTATCTAATGTTAGGTGCTGGAGAAGGTAGACAATTAATTTCTGGACAAAAACCCCTATCTTCGTTTAATGCTAAAAGAGAGTATGACATATTTAGAAAAACAACAATTAGACGCTCTAGTAATTTTTGGGCGAGAATGTAGGAGGTAACAATGTGTTTTGCTGGTGGTGGTAGTTCTCAAGCTACACAAATTGATCCAAGTATCCAAGCTCAACAAGAAGCTGATAAAGCAAAAGCTGATGCTAAAACAACAGAAATGAAAGAGTCTGCAATACAATCTAGTGTTGCTGCAAACAAACCTTTGGTTGCAAGTTCATCTCCTACAATGACATCAATGCCTACTCAAAGTGATGCCAATCCTTTTTCTGGAGAGTTTGCTAGTGACATGGTAAAGCAGGATACAATTAACAAAAGAGCGCAAGGAACAGTTTTACGAAGAAGAAAGAGAAGTGGGAGAGGTTCTTTATTTACTGGTCAAGGTGGAGGAATTGGCTTTTACTCTAAATATAGGTAAATAATATGCATGATAAAATAGCAAAAAGTTATATTGAAAAATACGAAAAAGCTAAAACGCATAGAGAAAGTTTCATTCCTTTGTTTGAAGAATGTTATGAATACTCTATGCCACAAAGAGAATCTTTTTATACTGAGTCTATTGGACAACGTAGAGATGAAAANATATTTGATGAAACAGCCGTTGTAGGTGTACAAGAGTTTGCATCTAGATTACAAGCTGGTTTAGTTCCTAACTTTGCTAGATGGGCTGACTTTGTTGCTGGATCAGAAGTACCCAAAGAACAAAGAGAAGAAGTAAATAATGATCTTGATGAAGTAACTGATTATGTATTTGAAGTATTACAAAACTCAAACTTTGGTCAGGAAGTTCATGAGTCTTTTATGGATTTGGCAGTTGGCACTGGTGTTCTTCATGTTGCAGAGGGTAATGCTGTTTATCCTATAAACTTTTCAGCGATCCCTTTACCCCATGTTGTATTAGATACTGGACCAGATGATAAGATAGATCATATTTTTCGTGAGAGAAAAGTAAGATATTCTGATTTACCTATACTTTATCCAGATGGTGTATTTGATGCTAAGTGTCAAAACATGATATTAAATAGTCCAGATGTTAAAACAACAATACTTGAGATTGTTTGTAAAGATTATACAAAAGTTAATGAAGATGCTTATTTATCTTTTGTTATTGAATTGAATGATAAGAAGATAATACGTTCTGATTCTTTCAAAGGTGTAGGTTCCAATCCTTTTGTTTGCTTTCGCTGGTCTAAATGTAGTGGTGAAATCTATGGTCGTGGTCCACTTATGAATGCTTTGAGTGCTATTAAGACTACAAATCTTACAGTTCAGTTAGTATTAGAGAATGCACAAATGGCAATCTCTGGCATATATCAGCTTGATGATGATGGTATAATTAATCCAGATACAATTAATCTTGTCCCTGGTACAGTTATACCTAAAGCACCAAACTCTGCTGGATTGCAACCAATAAGAGCAGCAGGTAGTTTTGATGTTAGCCAATTTATTTTATCTGATATGAGATTAAATATTAAAAGAGCTTTGTATAATGAAATGCTGGGTGATCCAAATAAAACACCAGCTACTGCTACTGAGATTGCAGAACGTATGGCTGACTTATCTAGGCAGATTGGTTCAGCTTTTGGTAGATTACAATCAGAGCTTGTCCAACCAGTTTTACAGAGAGTAATTTATATTCTTAAAAAACAAGGAAGAATAGAAATACCTACTGTAAATGGTAGACAAGTAAAGGTTCGATCTGTATCTCCATTGAGTCAAGGACAAGCAAAGCAAGATATTAATAATACTGCACAGTGGATGCAACTTGTTCAACAGAGCTTTGGTCCAGAAGTTATGAACTTATTAGTAAGTGGTGAGGAAGTAGCCAGCCACTTAGCTAAGAAGTTTAATGTACCTGATAGTTTAATAAGAGATTCTAGTGAAAGACAAGAGCTTATTCGTTTAATGCAACAAGCACAACAAATGCAACAAATGCAACAACAAGGAGGAGAACAAGTTGTCGAACAATAAAAATATTGGAGTTGATGGATTACAAAGAAAAAAAGAAGATGATGANATNATAAGTAAAAATATATTAGCAACATTTTCAACACCATCTGGTAAACAAACATTGGGTTATTTAAGAAGTTTAACTCTTGATTCTGTAGCTGGACCAAATATATCAGATGGTGAATTACGTCATTTAGAAGGACAAAGATATATTATTGGTTTAATTACAAGAAGAATGAATCACGGAGAAAAGGTAAGAACAAATGTCTGAAGAATCATTAATTAAAGCAACAGAACCACAAACAGAAGCCACAGAAGAAACATCAGTTACAGAAGAAAAAGATTTTGTAACTGCTGAAGATCAAATAGTAAGACCAGAATGGTTACCAGAAAAGTTTAAAACACCAGAAGCTTTTGCAGAATCTTACTCTAATCTTGAGAAAAAATTTCATCAGAAAGAAGAAGATTTACGAGCAACATGGGATGCAGAGTTACAAGAAAAAGCATTTGAGAATAGACCAAAAACAGCAGATGACTATGAATTACCAGAGTCTATTGATAAAGCATTAGGTGCTGATAATAAATTATTAGGCTGGTGGTCTAAATTTTCTTGGGATAATGGTCTTAGCCAAGAAGAATTTAATGATGGTATTGAAATATTTAAAAACGAATATCTTGGTGAGCAAGTATCTATAGANGATGAAATGCAAAAGTTAGGTGATAATGGACAAGAGCGTGTACAAGCAGTTGAATTATGGGCTAATAAGTTTTTTCCAGAGAACTTAATGCCAGCAGTTGTTAGATTAGCTGAGAGTTCTGAAGGTATAGAAGCAATGGAAATGATTATGGAAAGTCTAAAAGGTAATCAATCTATTGATTCAGAGTCAGCTAACAAGCTGGATGAAGATATGATACATCAAATGATGCAAGATGAAAGATATCATAATCCAGCTAAGAGAGATGCAAATTTAATTAGACAAGTCAATGAAGCATATGCAAAACTCTACCCTGATTAAACAGGATGGACAGACAAAACTAGTAAAAACTACATTAGATCATGTTGATTATCTATCTGATAAACTAAGAAAACAAGATTTGATTGAGTTAGAAAGACTTGAAGTAAAGCCAAGATATGCTTTGGTTTTTCCTTTTACATCTTCAAAATCAATGACATATACTCTTATTCATGACAATGAACCAGTATCAATGATAGGTACAATGGAATCATATAGAGAGGATTTTGCTCGTTTATGGATGTTATCAACAGAAAATATAACTAAGTGCAAACGTATGATTGCTAAACATTCTGGTTGGATGTTTGATTATTTACAAGCCCATTATTTTAGGATTCATAACATCATTCCAGTTGAAAATACTATGACAATCAAGTGGTTAGAGATGAATGGTTTTATGTTTGGAGATACACATATTATAAATGATTATGAATTTATTGAATTTTTTCGTTGCAATTTTAAAAAAAATAATATTTATAATGAAATATCGAAGCCTGTAATGCACTGAGCGACCCTGTAAAGGACAATTGCTATGAGGTGATCTACTCAGATAACTTTGTATCAATGGTGAAACTTTATAAGGGAGTGTTGCAAAATGGCAAACACAATTTCTACAGCCTTTATAAAACAGTTTGAATCTGAAGTACACTTAGCTTATCAAAGAATGGGATCAAAGCTAAGAAACACGGTTCGTACTGTTTCCAATGTATCTGGTAATGTTGTACGTTTTCAGAAAATTGGGACTGGCTCAGCAAGTACCAAGTCAAGAAATGGACTTGTTACTCCAATGGAACTAGCACATACAACTGTCGAAGCTACTATGTCTGATTTCTATGCATCAGAATATATTGATAAGTTGGATGAGTTAAAAACAAACATTGACGAAAGACAAGCTGTTGCAAAAAGTGCAGCTGCTGCTCTTGGTCGTAAAACAGATGAAATATTGTATACTGCTATGGATGCTGGTGCTAATAGCACACAGATTCATGATACTAGTAGTGCATTAGAAAAAGCTGATTTACTATCATTGTTTGAAACTTTTGGTTCAGCAAATATTCCAGAAGATGGTGGAAGATATTTAGCTATGCATCCAAAAGGTTTTGCAGATTTATTTCTCATAAATGAGTTTGCAAGTTCAGATTTTGTTGGTGAACAGAATCTACCTTATGCTGGTGGAATGACAATGAAACAATTTTTAGGTTTCAGTATCTTTTCTACATCAGCAGTAACTGCTGGTAAAAACATTGCATACCATACATCTGCCGTTGGTTTGGGTATTGGTGCTGATGTTAGTACCGAATTAAATTATGTGCCAGAAAGAGCTGCACATTTAACCACATCTATGATGAGCATGGGTGCTGTTGTTATTGATGACAATGGTATTTATGAAGTCTTAGATAATAATTCATAGGAGGTAATCACATGGCTTTTAGTGCTTCTGGTTTAACCCTTTGGACAATGAATGGAGATGGTCCAAAACTTTGGAACTACTCAACAACAGATACGATTGCAACTGTTAACAGTTCTGGTTATTTTAATAGTGCTGCTAATATGTTAAATGTGCGTGATGTTATCTGTGTTTCAGATACCAATGCTCCAACAACTCATTGGGTNAACGTATTATCAAATACTGGTTCTGTAGTAGATGTATCAGATGGTACAGCTATTGTAGAAACAGATGGTGACTAAACAAGGAGATGGGGGAGTTATGCTCCCCCATAATATTATATGGCATTAACACCTTCATCAGCAGATACTGCTTTAGATATTTCTAGTCGAGCATTAATATTAATTGGAGCAGAACCTATAAGTTCTTTTGATGATGGTACTACAGAAGCACTAGTATGTGTTAATCTGTATGAAGATGTTGTTCAATCTGCATTAGTGAATACAAGATGGAGATTTGCAACCAATCAAAAAGTTTTAAATCAATTATCGGATGCACCAACAGGAAGATATGATTTGGCATATCAGTTGCCAAGTGATCTTATAATGTTGCACGCAATAACGGTTAATGATAACTTAGTAGACTATCAGCTTTATGGTGACAAAGTTTATGCTGATACTGCAACCAGTGATACTGTTATTGCTGATTATACATTTCGTGCGAATGAAGAGGATTTCCCCTCCTACTTTACAATAGCAGTTGAATTTTCATTAGCCGTTATACTTGCTACTTCGATAGCACGTGATCCATCTTTAGCATCTCTAATGACACAAAGAGCTGATGCTGCAATGGCAAAAGCTAGAAGTATAGATTCACAACAACAAACTACTAGAAAGTTAGAAACAACAAGATTCTTATCTTTTAGGAGAAGTTAATGCAGACAATAAGAATACCTTTTACTAATTTCCAATATGGGGAAATTAGTCCTTCTTTGATTGGTAGAACAGATATTGCTGTTTATACAAACTCTGCACAAAAAGCTACAAACTTTTTATTAAGAGCTGAAGGTGGTGTTATTAAAAGATCAGGTATGAAACATATTTATGAGTTTACTCAAACTGTTTCTGGCACAGATCAAAAAATAAGAATTATACCATTTATATTTAGTGATGATGAAAGATATATTGTTGCTTTATCAGAAGGTTTAGTTGAAGTATTTATTTTAGATTTTGATAGTGGTGGTAACGTATCAAGTGGTGCAGTAACACGTATTCAAGCTTTGACATCTGATGTTGATGGTAATTCGTTATCATCTATATTTACAACAAGTATTATTAAAAATATTACTTATGCACAATCTGGTGATGTTTTATTTATGGCACATAATACCTTTATGCCATACAAACTTGTAAGAACAGCATTATTAACTTTTGAATTATCTAAGTTTTCTTTTGACCAAAGATCAGATAACAAACAAATCTTTCAACCTTACTATAGTTTTCAATCACCTGGTGTTACAATGACACCAAGTGCAACTACTGGTACAGTTACTTTAACTATAAAGCCAAGTGGTACGGCTAATAATTGGGCTGCATCTACTTCATATAATGTGGGTGATTTAGTCAAAGATACTGGTTTAAATCAGATATTTAGAGTTAATACGGCTCATACTTCTAGTGGATCACAGCCATTAACAACTAATGCTAATGCTTCTAAATATACAGCATTTAATTATTTTGATACTACTGGTTCTTTATCTGGTTCTGATTATCCTAATTCAAAACACGTAGATACAACCTTTAGATATAGAGGGCAAGAAATACAAATAACTTCTGTCCAATCTGGATCACAAGCCACTGGTGTGGTAATGGACACATTGTTTACCAAACTTGGTATTAACGCATTTCGAACAATAAGTGGTTCTGGTACTGTTGAGGTTACTATGATACTTCATAATCTTTCTGATGGTGGTAGTGGAACTGGTGATAGTATTACCATTTCTGAAGCTGATGCTGTAAATGGACTAACAACTTCTAATTTAAATGGTACTTTCGAAGTTCAATCTATTATTGATGAAAATACTTTTACAATTACTGCNGGAGGTGGTGCTACTGCTAATGCTTCTGGTGATGGTGGTGGTGCGCCAAAGGTAACAACTAATGCAGAAACGGCGGACTTTGAGGAACAATCATATTCTGATGTAAGAGGTTTTCCAGCAGCAGTTGTTTTCCATGAAGGTAGACTTTGGTTTGGTGGTACACTTGCACAACCAGATGGTTTATGGGGTTCTCAATCTGGTGAGTTTTTTAATTTTAATGCTGGTACTGCATTAGATAATCAATCAATACAATTATCATCTAGTGTTGGTCAATTAGATGCTATTAAACATTTAATATCAAATAGAGATTTACAGGTATTTACTGAAAGCTCTGAGTTTATTGTACCAGCTTTCGAGAATACACCAGTAACACCAACAAACGCAATGATACGTAGACAAACACCATATGGTGCAAGTTCAGTAAAACCATTTGTTTTTGATGGTGCTACTATATATGTACAAAGATCAGGCACTGTTGTTAGAGAATTTATATTTGCTGATTCAGAAGATGCTTACATTGCAAATGGTGTATCTACATTATCTTCTCATTTAATTGATAATCCAGTTCAAATGACAACATTGCAAGCTGCAATCGAAAGACCAGAATCATATATATTTTTAGTAAATCAAGATGGAACTATTGTTGTTTTTAATTCTAATCGTGCAGAGAAAAGAGCTGGTTGGACACAGTTTGTTACTGGAAACTCTGGTAAGTTTAAATCTATATGTACTGTTGATGAAAGAGTTTTTGTTGTTGGTCAGTACAACAAAGGTGGTGATGGTGGTACAGAAAAATATGTACTGATGGAAATAGATGATAGTCTGAATCTTGATATGTCCAGAGTTTACTCTGGATCAAATAGTGTCTTTGATGTATCTGGTCAGTTTGATAATGGTGCAGTATTAGATGTAATTAATGGTAATGATTATCTTGGACAGTTTACTGTTGCTAGTGGAAACATAGATGTATCTGCTGTTCAATCTGGATTATCTTCTGCTGAGATTGGTTTTAAGTTTGATATTAATTTAAAAACAAATCCATTAGATATTATTACATCAAGTGGTCCAACTACTGGTATGCTTAGAGGTTTAGGTAGAGTTATATTAGATTTAAATAATACATTATCTATATCTGTAAACTCTAAGAAATTAGAAATAAGAAATGTTACGGATGATTTTAGCCAGGCAAGAACAGCCATTACTGGTAAAAAAGAATTTAGATTACTGGGTTATAGTCGTGATCCACAGATTACAGTTACGCAATCTGCACCACTACCAGCACAAATTAATAGTATAATAGCAGAGGTACAAATATAATGAATCCATTATTTATAGCATTAGGTATATTTGCAGGTTTTCAAAGTGCAAGTGCAAGTTATCAAGCTGGTCAAGAACAAAGAAGATTAAGATATGAAGAAGCAAAAAATGCTGAAATAGAAAAAAGACAATCTGAGATACAAGCACAACAACAACAAAACAATAGACTTCGTGATTATGCAGAAGCAAAAGCAATCAATGAAGCTTTCTTTGCATATGCTGGTAGAGGAGCCAGTGATCAATCTGCCAAAGCTTTCTTTGATTATAATGAAGATATTGCATATGAAGATATTACACGTATTGCAAACACATCATTAATAAGAAGTTTACAGTATGACACTCATGCTAGCAATTTAAGAAGAGCTGGTGATTATGCTGAAAGAGCTGGAAGCATTACTGCTTTTTCAACAATAATAAATACTGGATTAAATACTGCTAGGACTGCTTAATGGCTAGAGTTGTAAGAGAAAAAACAAAAGTATTTACTGGTAATATTGGTATCAATACTACTAGTGGTACTGATATATCTAATTCACTTAATCAAATATCGAGTGCTGCATCTAATGCTTCATCTGCATTTTTTAAACGAGCAGATGAAATAGCACAACAAGAAGGACTTGATGCTGCTAAAGATTTAAATATAGATCAAATTACAACATTAGATATTAATACTGGTAAACCAGTTGCATTAAGTATTCCTAAGACATGGGGTATTACACGTACTAAAGCATTTCGTCAAATAGTAGATAAAAGATTTTATGCAAGTATTGAAAATGAAATACGTTTAAAATCAAAAGAGTTTTCTCAAAAATATAAAAGAAGTGGTAATTACTTAGCTAACTATAGATCAAGTATGCAAACATACTTGGCTGAAATGCATCAAAATCAAAAAGGTGCATATGCAGAATTTATAAAAGAAGTTGGTTCCAATACTATTGCTGCAACAGAACCAAATATTTTATCTTATTTAGAAAGCAAACATATAGCACAAAATAATGCTTTCTATAAACTTGAAAGACAAAAATTACTTAATGCATTTGTAACGGCTGACGAACCTACAAAAAATAAAATTATAGATCAATTATATGACCTTACACAAATTCAAATAGAGTTAGGTGAAGTACCTAAAAATGCACATGATGTTGATAAAGCTGCAACAAGAAGAATAGCTACTATGCAATGGTCGCAAGGTAAAGTTGATGATATGAATCCTGAACAAATAATGAGATTTCAAGAATTATTAAAAGCACCATTTCGAACAGAGCTTTTAGATGAAATTGGATTTACTGATGCAGAAAAAACATTTTGGAATAACAATAAACAATTTTTAGATACGCCTGATCTTAATGCCATTTTTACTTATGGTAATCATAATAGAGCAGAAATAGAAAGAATTGAAAGAGAAAGTCTTAATGACTCTGTTGATAATATTAATAACAATGCATCTAATATTGGAGATGAAGTTCTTAAAAGTATTAACGATTTAACATTAAATAATTTTGATATAGAAAATTTAGATCAATTAGCTTCTATTACATATGCTGATGTAAAAACTAAATATCCAGACTTAAATATTGATGATCCTAGAATAGCTGGATATAATATTAAAAACTTAGGAATTATAAAAAGTGCAATTTTAGAAAGATATACTGCACCCATATATGGTGCATTAAGTAATGATGATGAACAAGCTTTTGCTGAAGTAGGTGGTTTTGATCTTGTAAAAAACAAATCTTTTTTAAATAATTATCAAACGCTTTCATCAGACGACCAACGTAAATATAATTTTATTGTTGATAATATAGATGGTGGTAAAGAAATATTAGATACACTACATGATTTATATAAAAAAGGTGTAGATGCAAATACTATTATTTCACAATTTACAAGTTCAACACAATATTGGACACCAAAATTAACAGAAACACAAAAAAATAAACAATTATTAATTAATCGAGTTATTGGTCCACTTAGTGGAGAAGCTATAGATACTGATAGTAAAGAAGTTCAAGAAATTGCAAACAATCATATTAATGAAGCATGGATAAATAGTATACCTGATCCAGCTAATTATNAGTATTCTGCTTGGTATAATGATCCAAATAGTTTTAATAATGAAGAAATTAGCGAAAGAGTTAAAAATTCTTTTGATAAAGGTATTTTACCAGAAGGTTTAAAAAATGCTATTAAGTCTGGTAATCCATCAGAAACAGCACTTGTATATGCTTCTCTTGCACAAAATCATTTAACAGTAAATGCAGATGGAACGCCAATTATTAAAAATCTGTTGTTAGGTGTTGAAGGTATGGTAGACTTTAATAAAAAATTAGCAGCAGTAAATAGTGCTTTAACATTAGGGATTACCAGTCCCATTGCTGAACTTAAAAGTCTTACAGAAGATAAGATAGTAGAAGGTACTGGTAAATCTTTAACTTCATTTACTGAAGGTTTTAACAATATAAACCTTTTTCAAAATCTTGATCCAAATCAACCATTAGGTGTTAAATTAAATAACCAAGCACGTAGACTTGGCTTTGGTACTGGTGATGATGATAATGCTTATAGAAATTTTAAAAAAATAATTAACGATAAACTTATAGATGAAAGTCCAGTTTTATTAGCAAACTTTCAAAGCATTGGTGATTATATGTTAATGGTTGGAACACAGATAGATCAATCTGGATTAAAACAAATGATAGATGATTATGTAGAAATCAATACAAGAAAAGATGGTATTGTGTTTGATTCATTTAGTTCATCACCAGCAAAAAGTATTTTTGGTTTAGAGTTAGTTATGAAGTCACCAGAAATGGCTTATGCTTTTAGTAATTCTATTGAATTTATGGTAAATCAAAGTTTTTATACTGCTATAGGAGAACGTTTAGTTAATTATGAAGATGTTCCAGCTTATTATTTTGAACATGATCCTAATAATTTAACAAATGAAGAAGTTAATAATATATTTTTAGAAAATAGAGTTGATTGGGATAGAGGAGATTTAATTAATCTTTCAGATGATAGAGTTATTGCAAGACACCTTGTTAAAGGTGGTGAAGAAGCAATAGTAACTAAATATAGAAATGGACTAGTTATAAGTTTATTTGGAACAGTACAAAGAATGCCAGGTTTTTATTATAAAGCTGAACCACAAGATGCTTTATATGATGATAAAAAATCTTTTGAAAACTTATTAGATAACCATCATATGGTAAAGAAAAATGCTAAAAAAATGTTTCTTATTCCATTACCAAATAGTAAAGGCAGAGATATTAATTCTCCAGAAAGTGTATTTGATTTAGAATATATTGTTGCAGAAGAAGCAAGTGGTGGTGGTTTAAAGCCATTAATTAATCCAACAAATGGAGTTGTATTTACAGTAAATCCAAAAAACTTTAAACAAAGTATTGATTCATATAATGAAATAAAAAAACTTGTTTCTCTAAATCAAGCAGAAAAAAAAGCCTATATATTAAATAGAAATAATGCTGATAATCCAGAATGGCAAAAAATGGTTGGTCCACATAAAATAATATCTGATAAAGTTATTAGAAATGGTATTAAAATATTTGATATTCTCAATCAAGAACTTCATGAACGTGGTTTTGAAGGATCACTTTATGGCAGACAAAAAATATTAAATAATATGTTAAAGGATTAAAGTGATGGCTACTAAAGGTTATATACCTTTACTTAATGTTATTCCAAAGAAACCCTCTGCATCATTTGGTCAAGTTATATCTGCACAATTTGGTTATAACTATGATCCTATTCATGAGTATCTTTATAATGAATATGTTGTTGGTACAGAAAATGATCCAAATTATAACGCATTAAATGATTTAGAAGGATATGAATTATATGCTCAACATTTATTATCTGCACAAAATGCAGATCATATGGCTAGTTTAAAACGTGCTATTGATGATAACATTCGTAGAAGAGAAATCATTGGAAATGCTGGATTAGGCTATAATCTAATGGCTGGTTTTTTTGATCCAGTTAATTTATTAGCTTTACCGTTTGGTGGACCAGCTGGTGGTATTCTTCGATCTATGGTAAGGGTTGGTGCTGGAGTAGGTGCAACACAAGTTGGACAAGAATTATTACGTCATCCTTTTGACCCATTAAGTACAAAACAAGAAGTTATTACAAACGTAGGAATGGCTACTATAGGTGGTATGGCTTTAGGTGGATTATTTTCTATACCTATTACACGAAAGAATAAAGCTATGGCTCGTCTTATGAATGATATGGATGAAGCCCAAGCTGCATCAAAAGGTATTTCTGTAAAAACTATTACACCAGATGGAAAAGTAACTGTATCAAAAAAAGTAGATTCAAATAAACAAATTGTTTCACGTGAAACAACACAACCTATTGCTCATGTAGGTGATGATTTTAAATTAAAAGATAATAGTGATGGTAAAGTTATAACAGATACATCAACTGAAAAGAGTATTGAGTTTGATATTACTAATCCTTTTGGTATGGCTCGTTCTTGGTTTACTGATTCATGGATGTATAAAGGCATAACAACAAATATGAAAAGAGTTTTGCAAAATGAAAACTTACCAGATTCGGTTAAATTTGCATTTGTTAAACTTGCTGGTGATTCTGGTGTAAAACTCAATTTACATAAGTATGGTATTGCTATTGATCCAAGTGTTTATCAAAAATCTAAAATAAGAGAAGGTGAATGGGTATCTGTTTACGATCAATTAGTAAAACTATACACAAAAGAAACAGATCAAAAAATATTAAATCCTGGGGGGTTTGATTATAACTTAACTAATAATAGACACTTTATTCAATGGTTAGAAGATTTAGAATTAAAAAGAATACAAAATATTAAAAGTAAAAGTACAGTAGCAAGAGAAGCACAAAGTTTATTAACTGAATTTTGGGAATCTTGGAGAGTAAGATTAGATGATGCTGGATTGCTTGGTGGAAAAAATTATTTAAATAATGCAATAAAATATACAGAATTAAAAATAACAAAAAAACAAAATATAGCTGATGCTTTAATTAGACAAGGTAAATCTGCTGATAGAGTTAACTCTCAAATAAAAAAATTAAAAGATGAAGTAGAAGTTTATAAACAAAGATTAAAGGCTGGAGAAGAACAATCAGGCATATATTTACCTAGATACTGGAGTATGAGTAAGATTGCTGGNAATAGAAATAAACTTGTTNATATTATTGCAAGATATTATGCAGATAATCCTCTTACTGAAACATTTGTAAATACAAAAACTGGTAAAAATTTAACAGAAAAAGAATTAAAACTTTTAAATTCTGAAGATTCTATTAGACAACGAGCAGAAGCTACTGTCAAAGCTATTGAAAATAAAGGAGATTTGTTTGATATTGAAGCACAAGATATTGTTGCAAATACTATGTTTGATGGTTTTATTGAGGTTTCATCTAAACATATTAAGCAAAGAAATTTAGATATACCAACTTACCTTGTTGCTGATTTTATTGAAATGAATCCTATTTCTGTAATGAAAGCATACACTGGTAAGATTGCACCTCATTATGAATGGGCGCAACAATTTGGTAAAGGTGGTTTAGAAAAAACATTAGCAGATATTGAAGATGCTATTATTGATGCTGGTTTAAGTCAAAAGACAGTACAAAGAGTTCATAGAGATTTTGTACATTTATATGATCGTGTAATGAAAACAGTTGTAAAAGAACCACACGCTTTTAATCAAAAGGTAAGAAGAGTGTTAAATGATTATGCTACCTTAAACTTTCTTGGTTCTGCTGGTTTTTCTACATTACCAGACTATGCTAAAATAATTATGGAACATGAGTTAGGAACAGTTACTAAAACACTATTTGGTCTTTTAAGAGATAATAGAGTAAGTCTTAATAAGAGTGAAGCACGTATTGCTGGTGAAGCTTTAGAAATATTAATGGGTGATACTCATTTAAGATTTAGTGATGATATGATTAACAATCCTTTTGGTGATGGTTTTTATGCAAAAGGTATGGATAAAATTAAACAAGGTTTCTTTTTTCTTAATGGTTTAGCTCCTCTTACTAACATAGCTAAAAGACTTGATGGTATTATGCGTGGTCATACTATTATTGACTACGCAATTAAAGCTAAGAAAAATACAGCAACAAAATTTCAAAGAGAGTGGTTAGCTAGAAATAACATAACACAAAAAATGATTGATGAAATAGCTGACAAAGCTGGTTGGCAAAATACAAAGAAAGATAATACTGGTTTATATTTACCTAATTCTGAAACTTGGTTAGCTAAAGGTGTATCACAAGAAACGCTTGATGGTTTTAGATCATCTATGAATACTGGTATAGGTAATACTATTTTGATGGGAACACCAGCAGATAAACCTATCGCAGTTGATGGTGTGTTTTATGTTCCATATAACATTGGTCGTTTGTTTGGAATGAAACGAGATAATAGAGTACAAGGTTATTCAAGAATAGAAAATGGTTTACTTGCATTACCATTTCAATTTTTATCTTATTCATTTGCAGCAGCAAATAAAATTACAGCATCTTATGCACAAGGAACAATAACAAATCCTATTGTTGGTTTTATTGCTGCAATGGGTTTAGGTTATATGTCATTAGAAATTAAATATGCTATGTATCCTTATATTTTAGATGAAATGTCTTTTGAAGATAAATTAGCTAGATCATTTGATGCGTCTGGTTTGGCTGCTTTACACTCTGATATTGCTTATACAATATTAAATAATGCTACTGCACTTGGTTATGTTAATGATGAAAACTTTAGAATAAGTCCAAAATATAAAGTTCCAACAGAAGGTGCTGAGAAAAATTTAGATATAGCTGGTCAATGGATTGGTCCAGCTGGTGGTTTGGCTGGTGATATTGCTCTTGGTCTTTATCAATTACACAATGAAGATTACTCAGAGGGAACTGAAACACTTATAAATACAGTACCGGGAAGATCATTATGGTTTTTAAAAGGTTATTTTAGTGAATTGAAAAGACACGTAAGAAATAATTTTTAATTGATTTAATAATAAGAAGAGGTATATTTCAAATATGACTATAGATTTAACAGATAATGCACCTAGAGTATCGTATACAGTTTCAGAAGGTGCTACACAAACATCTTTTACTGTACCTTTTGAATTTTTTGATGCAGTTGATTTAAAAGTAGTTGTTGATGGAACAACTAAAACTATCACTACACACTATACAGTAAGTGGTGGTAATGGTTCTACTGGTACAGTTACAATGTCAGTTACTGGTGCCACTGGTGGTAGTACAGTTATTATATTTAGGGACATTGCTTTCAAAAGAACAACAGATTTTCCTACATCTGGTGCTTTTCCTATAGCTACATTAAATACAGAGCTTGATAGAAACATAGCTTTGTTTGATGATCAGCAAGATCGTATTGATAGATCAGTAAGATTAAACGATAATGATGATGCTGCTTCAATGGTATTGCCATTAAAGGCAAGCAGAGTAGGTACTGTACTGGGTTTTAATGCAACTACTGGTGCAGCTGAAGCTGGACCAACTATTGCAAATGTAAACTCACTTGCTGACATTACAACAAATATTAATACAGTAGCTGGTATATCAAGTAATGTAACAACAGTAGCTGGAATAAGCAGTAATGTTACAACAGTAGCTGGTATATCTTCTGCTGTATCTAGTGTTGCTGGAGTAGCTTCTTTAATTACAAGTGATTTTGTATCTGATCTAAACACACTTGCTACATCTGCAATTGTAGAAGATTTAAATATATTAGCAACAAGTGATATAGTTTCTGATCTGAATACATTAGCTACTACTGATATTGTTAGTGATTTAAATACATTGGCAACAGCAGATATAGTGAGTGATCTTAATACACTTGCAACGTCTGATATTGTTAGTGACCTTAATCAATTAGCAACAAGTGATTTTGTTTCTGATTTAAATGCTATTGAAGCTATCAAAGCAAACGTAACTTCTGTAGCTGGAGTTGCTAGTAATGTTACAACTGTTGCTGGTATTTCTTCGAATGTAACTACTGTAGCTGGTGCATCTTCAAATGTAAGTACAGTAGCAAGTAATATATCAAGTGTAACTTCTGTTGCTTCTAATATATCGAATGTAACTACTGTTGCTAATCAATTACAAAGTTCTTCACCTACATTTACTGGTACAGTAAGTGCAGATGCAATTAATGTTGATAGTGGTAAATCAATATTAGATCAAATATCTTTAACTTTTCAACAAACAGAAGCACAATCAAATGCTGGTACTTTACCAGAAGTTGTATTTAAAAGTAAAACAGCAAATAAAGAAGGTGTTATACAACAAAGCTTAGGTACACTTAATTTAATTTCTAAAAATAGTGGTTTAGGAAACTATGGTACTATAGATATTTTTGTACAAGATAGTGATGCAAGCAATTTAACTAGAACTACAAGTTTTGGTATTAATGAAACAACAATGTACAAAAGAGCAGCATTACGCTTTGATGATGCACTTGCTTTAACATTTGGTACTGATGCTGAAGTTACTCTTAGTCATGTCCATAATACTGGATTATTACTTAATTCAACAAGTCAATTACAATTTGGTGATAGTGGTACATATATTCATCAATCTGCTGATGGTGTTTTAGATTTAGTTTCTGATACAGAGATTGAGATAAATGCAACAACAATAGATATGAATGGTGCAGTAGATGTTAGTGGTAATGCTACTTTTAATGGTACTGTTAATATTGGAACAACAGGAAGTTTATCAAATAATTCTGGCACTTTTTTAATTGATGCTAATACTAATCTAAACTTTAGAGGTGGTACACAAACATTTGATAATGCTGATGGTTCTGTTGAGTATATGAGATTAAACTCAACTGGTCTTGGTGTTGGAGTAAGTCCAGCTTATAAATTTCATCAACACGAAAGCACAAGTGGCGAAAATTATCACTTATTTACTAATAGCACTACAGGGCAAGGTTCATCTGATGGCTTTCGTATTGGTATTGATAGTAATGAAAATGCTTTAATTTGGCATAGAGAAGCAAACAGTATTCAATTTGCTACAAGCAACTCTCAAAAAATGGAAATTGATAGCTCTGGTAGAGTAACTATTAGTCATGTTGGAACGGATACAACAATTTCAGGTGGTCAACCAGGATTACAAGTGACAGGTTCTGCATTTGATTCATTTACATCAGTAGTTAGAAGAGAAGACGGTGCATTTGGTTCAGGACTTGCTCTTGTTAAAAGTCGTGGTACAACAGCAGATACTTTTTCAAGTAGCACAAAACTTCAAGATAATGACCAAATTGGTTACGTTCTTTTTATTGGAGATGATGGAACTAATCTAGATACCTATGGAGCAACTATTACTGCTCAAATTGATGGAACTCCTAGTGAAAATAATATGCCAACAGAGTTAATTTTTTCTACTAATTCAGGTTCTGCTACTGTTACAGAACGCATGAAGATAGGTAAAAGTGGCGAAGTAATAATAGGTACTGATGTTGGTAGTTATACTTCTAGTGATTTTAACTTAATTGTTAGTAATGGAGATCAAGGTACTAATATATTACTTTATGATGATAGTGGAGCATATAATTCAGCTTTAATTACATACGATACTAATGTTCTTCAGCTTGGATTAAATAACGCAAATTCAGCAAACACTCTTTTAGGAGATACAGCTATTAATATTAATGCTTCAGGTGTAGGTGTGGGTGTAGCTCCAACTGCACAGTTACAAGTAAAAGGTTTTAATAATTCTAGCAGCACTCCTTTAGGAAAAATTGCAAATAGTTCATTACATTTAGATCATACTACACATTTAAATGCTATTTCTCAAATTGGATTTGGGTATACTGGTGCAAGTTCTGTATATTCTTCAGCTTCTATAGGTTTTATTAGTACAGACCAAGCTTCATCTGGTAAAGGTGATTTATTTTTTGCAACTAGAGATAGCACCTCTGATGCTGTTCCTACAGAACGCATGAGGATAGATAGCTCTGGAAAAGTTTTAGTAGGAACAAGTACCCCTGCATCTTTTTCTACAAGATTACTTACAGTAGGTGACACATCATTTGATGATACTGTAATAGAAATAAGATCATCTACAGGTACAACAGGCAGANTTTATTTTACAGANGCATCTGATACAAGCACTGGAGCATACAAAGGTGCAGTGATTTATGANCAAGCAAATGACTTTATGAAATTTGAAACCAATGGTGGCAATGAACGCATGAGAATAGATAGCACTGGTAAAATTAATATTGGTGCAACAGCAAACTCAGCAGGTTATTCTGCTTATAACTTAATGATACGAGCAGCTTCTCCAATGATTAAACTTGAATCAACAAGTTCAGACAATTGTTGGGATCTTTATAATAATGGTGGAACTACTTTTATTTTTGGATATAACGCTGCTGATAAGGCAAGTATTAATCAATCAACAGGTGCTTATACAGCATTATCTGATGCAAACAAAAAGAAAGATTTTGAAGAATCAAACATTGGTTTGGAAGCAGTTATGCAACTACAACCAAAACTTTTTAGGATGCTTGATGAAACAAGTGATACACCAAAACATTTAGGATTTATTGCTCAAGAAGTTGAACCAATCATTCCTCAAGCGTATGTAGAAGAAACTAATGATAATGATACATTTATTGGATTACAGGATAGACCAATAATTGCTGTTCTTACAAAAGCAATACAAGAAATGTCGGACAAAATAAAAACACTTGAAGCACGAATAGCTAAATTAGAAGGAGCTTAAAATGGCAGCAACATGGACAATAACAAGCACTGAATATGACATCAAAGGGTCAAAAGGTGATAATCAGATAACAACATTACATTGGGAATGTACTGATGAGGATGGAGAACATAGAGGTAGAGTTTATGGCTCAACAGCTATACCTGAACCATCAGGTACGTTTATAGAATACGCAAAAGTAACACATGATAATTGTGTAACTTGGTGTAAAGCTATTATGGGTGATGACCAAGTTAAAAATTATGAGGATAGCGTAGCTAATCAGATTGCATTAAGCAAAACTCCCACACAGGGATCAGGAAAACCGTGGTAACAAAAGGAGGACTAATATGCCAATGGGAAAAGGAACCTATGGTTCAAAAAGAGGTAGACCACCAGCAAAGAATGGTCTTACTAAAAAACAAAAGACTTTGCCAGCTAGTCTTAAAAGAAAGATAATGGCATCTAAGAAAAAGTAATGTTTGATCCAGCGTCGATAGCTACTGCAGTTAGCCTATCGACTGCTGCATTTAACAACATCAAGAAAGCATTTGCTATTGGTCGTGATCTGGAAGGTATGTCTGGTGATCTATCAAGATGGATGAAAGCTAGCTCTGATATAGAGCAAGCTGTTAAGTCTACAAAGAATCCTCCCTTTTATAAAAAAATGTTAAGTGGTGACTCAGTTGAAGAAGCTGCCATGAAGAGTTTGGTTGCTCAAAAGACTTTGGAAAAGCAACGATATGAATTACAACAGTATGTTAAGTTTAAGTTTGGTGTCAAAGCTTGGGATGATTTACTAAAAATGGAAGGCAAGATACGAAAGCAAAGACAAGAGTTAATCTATAAAAGACAAGAACTAAAACAAAAGATTATCGAAGGTGTGTTTGTTATTGTTCTTGTATGCTCAATTATAGGTTTAATCTTCTTTGCAATGTGGTTAAAGAAACAACAAGATGTCTGAGAAAGATATTATATTTGTTTTTATTGTACTTTTGTCTTATGTTTGGTGTACATGGTTTGAACCCAAGTGGATATTTATTAAGTGAGGATATATGCCAGCTACCATTATAGATGATTATAAAATATTTCCTAGATTGATGATGCTTGTTGTTACCATACTTACCTATCAAAGTGTGCATTGGTACATGGCATTAGACAATCCAACAATACAACAAAGTGGTTTAGTATCTGTATGTATGGGTGCTTTAACTGGTTGCTTTGGAATCTGGATGAACGGAGAAAAAAAGAATGATACTAACAATCGTTAAATCTTTAGGCTCATTGGCATCTAGTTATGTAGATGGCAAAGTGCAAACTCAAAAAGTAAAAGCAGAAATACAAAAGAAACAACTGACTGGTGAGATTGACTGGGATTTGGAAGCTATCAAAGCTACACAATCTAGCTGGAAAGATGAGTGGATTACTATATTGTTATCCATACCATTCCTTCTTTGTTTTATTAATGACGACACAAGGCAAATGGCATTTGCTGGATTCCAAGCATTGGAACAAGCTCCAGCATGGTATACATATAGTTTTGGTGTGGTGATTGCTGCATCATTTGGTATAAGATCAGCAACTAAATTTTTTGGAGGTAAGAAATAATGGCTTTTGTTGATGGATATGGAGTAAAAGGTAAGTTTACAGCAAACACAGGTAAGAAAGCTGCACAACAAAATAAAATAAAAGAAGCTTCTAAAAAACAAAAAGCTGAAACTTTTAGAGCAAAAGAAAAAAAAAGTCTGACGAAATCTATTGGGACTGCTGGACCAAAAGTACGACCAGATGGTACGACTAAAGATGATAAACCAAAAGTAACTTCTCAACAAAAGGAAGAGTTTAGAAAACAAGAAGAAACCTATCTTACTAAATCACCTGGTACAGTAGGAGATAAGTATTATAAGAATCCAGAGGGAACTGGTACAGGTCAAGGTGGTAGTGGTTTACCTGTTAAAAATACAGAGAACTTTGTTTCTAATACTGTTCAATCTGTTTATGCACCTTCTGCAAGTGAAACAAATAATTTTACTTATGTTTCTAATTTATCTGATGATGATAAAAATCCTTTTGTATTAAAACAACCAGAAACTAATCCATTAAAAGTAGATTTAGATAATCCATTAGCTGGTATTGCTTTAGATAGAACTGGTGGTGGTAATAGAATTAATCTAGCACAAGAAATTTTATACAAAGATTGGAATGTTGTTACACTATCACCTACATGGGATGGATTAAATATTGATGGTGTAAAAATAAAAGTTAAGATGCCATTAACAACAAATAAAAGTAGTGATTTTAAATTTAAGATTGGAGGATAAATGTTTAGCTTATCAAAAAGAAGTTTAAGTAAATTAGAAGGTGTACATCCAGAGCTAGTTAATGTTGTAAAGCTTGCTATTACATTAACTAAAGTAGACTTTGGTGTTACTTATGGAGTGCGTACAAAAGCTGAGCAAGAAGAACTTGTTAAAGCTGGTCGATCACAAACTAATAAAAGTTATCATCTATTACAAACAGACGGCTTCGCCCATGCTGTTGATCTCATGGCTTACTGTTCGGGCAAGGCTTGCTGGGAACTGAATGTTTATGATGATCTTTGTGATGCTATGAAAGATGCATCAAAACAATTAGGTAACATCCCAATCAAATGGGGTGCAGCTTGGAGTGAAGGTAGTATTACTAGTTATACAGGTACTGCTGAAGATGCTATGAATGCGTACATTGATCTTCGTCGTTCTCAAGGTCGTCGTCCATTTCTTGATGGTCCCCATTTCGAACTAATGTACTTATAAGTTCTGCAGCTAAAGCAGAATAACCAGCTATATCTTTATAAGAATCTAAATGTAAAGGATCTTCTTTTAGTCTGATAGCTTTTGTAAGTATCATCATAATACAAACATCAAGATAATTAAACTTTTCATCTTTAAACTCTGACCAGCATTTAGCTATTGATCTTAGATTTTCACTGGGATGTCCGTAGGTATGCTGTCTTGTTGTTAAAGTATCCCCAACTTCTCTGAGGAATTGTGATCTATTCATTTGTTTCTCCTATTGTGGGAGTAGGTAAATTGGAGAATACGTATTCACCTACCCCCTATGTCCATGACAAAAGAGAGAGATTGTGTAACATGGACACTAAAACGGTATCTCGTCATCTATTGAATCATTACTTGTTTTCTCAGTATTATCAAGAGTTTCTTTTGTCTGAGGTTCAGAGAACTGAAGGCTCATATATTTTTTATCTTGATATTCTTTTACCCAGGCAGCAATACGATTATGTTTTACATTCCATGAATCATTTAACTTTCCGGTATAGTCTGGTGCATTTTGATTTGTGCTTTCGTTAGGAAAAACTGCACACAATTCAGTATAGAACTTTATAATATCTACACCTTGTTTTGTTTTACCTTTGACAACAACGACTTTGTGTTTTGATTTTTCAATGTCGATCTCACCTTGTAGTATGTATTTTTGATCTGCGAATGGTGGGAAAACGGCTCCACTATTCTCACTATCATATTCTTTGTCTGACATATTAACCTCCTATATTGTCTTTCTTTTTCCAGTTGATGCAAAATCACCATCATCTTCTGTGCTTTTATCTGGTGTTAAGTTCAGCATAGTTTGCAATGAATACCTACGCATATACGTAATAGCACTACCAGTTCCTTGTGGTCCACGATTCATACCATTAAGTACAATCTCAGATTTCATTTCTGTTTTGGTAGTAATATGAATCAATCTTGTAACCAGTATATCCACTGGTACACCAGTAGTAAAATCAACACGTATTTCATGGTTGATAAATACACCTTCTGCAAATAAAGCCATCTCTACTGAATCCATAATATCTTTGATAGTAGAGTGCGTACCGTATTGTGCTTTACCAGATTGTTTTATTGGTTTGAATTTTGTTCTTGCAGCTTCTACTGCAATATAAATACTTGTATGGTCACCCATTTCTCTCTCCTTTGTTTGATGAGATTCTAATAGAACCTCGTTTGTCTTTCTTTAGTGATAGTTGCTCACAGTATACCTCTCTTTCATTTGCAAGCATTAGTGATTTTAATTCTTTCTTTGCTACTTCATGTTTGGTAGCTTGTTCTTGTGTTTCTAAATATGTATGTGCAAGACTTACAAAGTGATTGTCTTTCGAAGCATCACGTCTAACCATATCATCTACAAGAATGTCATTTGTATCTACTGGCTCATAGTCTATATCATCTGGTGGTGTATCATTTTTTACATGATCCCAAAACAATCTGATCTTTACCATCATGTTAGTATAATAACCTTGATGAAATGAAATCTTTTTGTAATCAAATCTTACATTTCCAAATTTATTAGCAAAGTAACAATCATTATATCCAGATACACCAAGATAGAATTGTATTTGTGGCATATAGTTTTGTAATTGTTTGTCAAAGTTATTAAACTGATTTGTTTCTTTAGCTTCCACAATCGCCGACTGACTCTTGATGGTCGCGTCGATTGTTCCTTTGAGTGGAACTCCATGATGATCTTTGTATACAGATACTTGTTGTTTATCAATACTCAACTGGCTCTGTTTTTCGAACCAGTTAAGTATGAACTGCTCATTCCAAACTCCAGATTGTACTGTAAAATTATTTGACAAATCATCTGGCTGCACTTTACCAGTTTTGATTTCCCATAGTTTTTGCCAGTTACCATGCATAATCTGCACAGCATCTGATCCACCGATAAAACCGATTCTCTCCATCTCTCTCTCCTTTTTTTTATGATATACTATTTACAATTATTTGCAACTAATATATTATTTTAATGTTTATATCGTCATAATATAACGTGCCTACTCAAACTAGGGTAACTTTTTGTTGCCCTTTTTTTTCTCTTCTTCCCAATCAATATGAAATGACTCGACCACTTCATCTGGTCTGATAAATTCTTGTGGCACATATGGTAACGATATCTCAACTTCTTTTGGTTTCTTTAACCATCTATCGTGAAATACTTTTATTTTATGGCTGTACTTTTTTATATCCATAATACTCTATCCTTGGTCTTTCTAATGGTAGTTTCTCTAAATAAAATTCTTCATACTTGTATGTCTTATGACACTTGTATCCCTCGCCATAGATTTTATCTGACCACATCTGGCAAGCTTCTTCAGTATCAAAGTGCATAACAGTAAGTAAACTATATAAAACTATTTTATTCATGTAAACAAATCTCCTTGTGCTGGTGGTTCTCCAAGTTCACTAAGTATATATTCTTTTAGTTCGTTGGCTTTAATATACTCACTAGCATCTCTTCTCATTATATGACCAGAGCGATAGCCAGTGCTTGTAGTTGGTAATTTAATAGTATCTTCTGCATAGAAAAGACCATTCTTTTGTTTTACAAATTCTACTTTATTACCTCTTGCTTGGTATTCATAACAATGATGATGTGACCCACCATTTCTCTGTAGACAATAACCAAAGTGTTCGATCTTCACATCAATCTTTATTTTGTTCCATTCTATTTCAAATGTTTCTACATTTGTATCTTCAACAAATGTCCATAAATCTGAATGTTTGTTATGCCACCAATCATATTTACAAAATTTTTCATGAACAAATTTGTTGGCATCTTCTTCATAGGTTTCTTCACCTTTACGGTACCTGCAATCTCCACCGTGTTTACTCCATATATATTCTGATATGTAGAATCTTTTACCAGATTCATTGAGTACTTCAGCTACATAATCAAGTGGTATTATTGGTGATGGCATTTGTATTCTCCCTTTTGTCAATGTTAATCAGTATATCTTCTCTCCGTTTTTTTCTTGGATTTGTTATGGCAGCTATCTCTGACCATGATGGAAACTCTTTTTGATTTTCCAAAACGTATTCCAAAGCATAGATTGTTATGTCAGCCGGAACATCTGATAGTTTATAAGCCATTGATTTGATACGAACTGCAATATCATCTGGTGAAGTAAACCCAAAAGGCATCTTCATTAGCGTTGTAAGGTGCGTCAGGCGTTGAATCAGCTCTTCCATAGGTAAAGGTACCAGTTTTTCTAATACGGCTGTCCTCGCACGTTTATATACATCTTCTGTTGGCAGATAAATATTGGTATATTTGGAGTCAGTTGTGCAGTTTGTTATGGAGTCTAGCATATATCGAAGAGCCAGATCGGTTTCCGCTGGATACTTTATCTTTTTTAAATTGCTCAAAGCGTTTGTCTTTTGCTTGGAAGTTAACTGCATTTCTGATCCAGTTGAGGTACGCTCTTTCTGGGTCGACAAAGACACTCCCTTTTGCAAGGTGGTAGTTAATGAACTTATCGGTTTCATTGTCATAATCTATTTCTCCATACTTTTCTTTGAGATTTGATAAGCACTTTGACGATGGTTTCCAACCATCATTCAAAGACTTTCTTCTTCTATTTGTTTTTGATAGGTTAGATGATAGGTTAGTATCCGTCTGTCGGAGTACCCCCTCTGACTCTCGGAGTACTCCTAGATTTACAGTATAAATGTTTGACTTATTATGTGTACCTGATATTCTAGATATGTAACCATGTTCCTCTAGCCAGTTTAGTTTCACATACAGTGTTGATTCACTTATGCTTGTACGTTTTGATAATGTTTTGACACTTGGAAAACATGATCTGGTTTCTTCGTTTGCATAATCAGCAAGACAAAGTAGTAACCACTTTGCATACGGATCAGGTATTTCCAATTTCATTGCATGAGCCATCAATATAAATGACATATTATTCCCCTATTAATTTTACAAATTGTTCCCCACTCATGATGACAAGAGTGTTTGGTTTACCTACCTTTCTTTTATACAACGCTATGTCACGTTTGTCTAACACATTGAAAGGATTAGGAAAATTACTTTTATCTCTGTACTTTACTTCAGCTACCAGTCGTTGCCCTTTGACGTTGAGGATGATATCTCCTGAGTATTCTCCTCCCAATGATCCAGACAACGGTTGACGTTTTGCTTTGAAGCCTTGCGACGTAAACCATTTGACGAACCACCTTTCATGGTAGCTTCCTTTGTTGCGATTTTTGTTTGCCATATGTCCCTCTGATAACAATCCAAACATATTAAATAATGTTTAGTAGGTGTAATACTTTTTAGAATAGCTACAAATAAATCTGTATAAACAGAACAAGATTCACAAGTTATTTTCTTTGATTTTATTTTTTTCTTTGATCTCGATTTGTAACCCAAGAGATTCTACCCAGCAACAAAAGTTATATAAGCTTGGAGTCTTACTATTATTCTCCCATCTTTGCAAGGTAGTTCTATCAACACCAATGACATGAGCCAGCTGCTCTTGACTCATGCCATTAGCTTTACGTTGATTAGATAATTGAGAAGTCAGGTTCATATTTGATTGTTTTATGGACAAACAAACCATCCTTCGTTGGGTGATTGTGTACAAAATACCTTGAGTAGTACGTCATCATTTCGTTTGGCATCTTGTATGGCTCAAGCTTTTCACCTTTGTTGTTGACTGTTTTGATACGATAATCCAGTCGCATTTGTTCAAAGACAAAACGTGCATTGAGTCCACGATCTACATACCGTGAATAGTTTAGTATTCTTTTTTCAAACTCAGGGTATATATGTGGATTGTTTTTATGAAACTCAATCCAGTTTTTAAAATGATTATTCTCTTTCGCCATGTTTGATTCTCCATTTGTTAATTAAATCCCATAGTTGTTCAGCAAACTCATATCTGCCAGCTAGCATACCTTCATAAAAACCATCAACATCATTGATATGTCTTTCATGTTTAGCATACTCATGTAGCTCTGCATCTATATCAGCTTGTATATAATCCATCAATGTCATCTTCATTGTATTATCCTACAAATATATTATTATGGTGAGCTGATATTATTGCAAAGATTTCTGGTGTCCAATATAAGTCACGTTCAATACGTAGTCCCATTGGACCAACATATTCTTCTAACTCTGATCTATGAAACATTCCGTATTCTATTTCATGTCCAACTACTAAGCCAAAACAATATCCATCTTCATCCATAGAGAATGGATACCAAGTCCAGCTTCCATGTGGTGTAAAGAATTTGCACACTGGTTCTGCTTTAGCTAGTGGTACGTCACCTAGCTTTGCATTTGATTTTAGTTTCTTGATTATATCGTCAGTAAATAATTTCATAACTATACTCCTTGTTGGTTATGTATTTCATTCCACAGTTCATTGATATGATCTGCAATGTAGTTCATTGAACCAAGCGTAGGATTCTTTTTTCCTTCGTTGATTGCATATGATACTATCATACTTAGTTCTTCTACGTGTGAAGCATTTTTGATTTTTGATTCTATGAGCCACCATGTGTTCATAGCTTCATCATGTAATAAAGTATCTTTGACTCTACCCATTTTTGTTCTCCCATGTTTTGTATCCTGGCATAGCATGAGCCATGATCTTGTCTAGATTAATATCTTCATTGAGTCTTTGAGCATCTTGTTTATTTTCGTATTCTTTACACAACATTTTACTTTCAATACTATCAATTGTTAGTTTGTTTATCATTTCGATTACGGCACCTTCATGCGAATTGTAGTAGCTTGCATAGTATCTGATTGCTGCTTGAAACTTTGAGTCTTTGAGTTTGTCCAAAAACTTTTCTGCATCAAGTGGATGATCGAATAAGTTTGTAAATTCTTTTACAATTTCTGGTATATATTTCTGTTGATTTTTGTTCATGTTCTCTCTCCTTTATGAACTTGTTTGATTTACGTACAAAAAGTTTACTATCAAAATATATTTGAATCAATAAACATAATTGCTTTTCCATGCTAGAACCTCTGAAACCTCCAGGCCGACTTGAAGTTTGTAGTAGTAGCCGTGTTGTTTAGTTCACGACTACTACAATGATTACTTATATTTTATGCAAGACTTACCCATACGATTATTATTACGAATACGATTAAGCCTTTTAGTATTTCTCTTATCAATTGATTTCTCCATTAATGCTTCATCTAATATTATCCATCCGAATACAACCCATATCATTGAGTTGAGCATGAATATTGTAGCTAACCAATTATCTAGCCACATGAATATCCATATGAATAAGAAGCCAGCACATATATTAGCTAGCCCATACCATTTATTAGTTAACATCCCCATCTGCTATATTCCCCTTTCAATTCTTTACTTGTATAATGATTTACATCTGCTGGTAAACAACCCTCTTTCTCTATATCTTCTAGTTTCCATACTGCTCTATCATAAATGTCTTTCATTCTTGCATTCATGTATAACCAATCGTTATAGTTCATTTCTATTTTGAAGTCTGGGTCATATGGATCAGTATCATCATACCATTTCTTTTTAGTATCTTCTATTAATCTTCTATGACAATTCTTTATACCTATGATACTATTTAATAGACTCTGTATTTCATCATATTGTGCTTTTAGTTTTTTAAATGAATTGTATCCCATTTTATTCTCCATGTTTTGTATGAGTGGGCTGTTACACCCACCCATGTTAGTGATTAACTATTTAGTTCTTCATTTATTTCTTTTGCTTCTTTATCAAGCATCTCGTTAGCTCCTTCCATCATTTCAACTCCTTTCTTAGCTAGGAACTGAGCTACTCTATCATTGATGTTTGCTCTCTCTTTCTCTGGTGCTTTTGGTTTAGCCCATTGTATACCAGTTGTGTTCTTGAACTCTGGTCGAGTACCAACTTTTACTGTATCAATACCAGCCTTGTTACATAAGCCAGCTACTCTATCCATATCAAGTACGATAGCATTGTATAGTTTTTGCATTGCATCAATCTCTGCTTTGGCATCAACGATACGTAACTTAGCTAGTTCAAGACTATCTTGTGCATCTTCCATATTGTTCATTAATACAGTAATGCTTTCACCATACATAGTAGTACCATCTTGATTTCGTGCAATGCGTGTATCATTGTGTACTTCACCATTAGTATGTGCAAGTTCAGCAGTGATCTTTTGGTCAAGAGTAGCAATCTTACCCTCATGGTAATCAACTGTACCATTTAGTCTTTCTACATAGTGAATAAGACCAGTTACTGCATTCTTTACTACACCATCAATTCCAGTACGAGTACCTTCATTTCTTTCGTGTAGCTTCTTGTGTATATTATATGCCATAGTATTTAGCATATAGTAGTGTGTTGTATTAGTTAGTTTATCACATACTTTAGTTAGTTCTTTATTGAATATAGTCATAATATATCTCCTTTTTTTAACTATATGTTTACGTGTGGTCAGAGTATAGAACTGTATGCATAGTGACCATTTATNCTATACGTTAGTCCTATACTCTAGTCGTTAGACCATCCTACATACTTAGTAGAAAATAGTCCTGCGACTATCGACCTTAAGACTTTGGAGTGACGTGTCTGTCAACAAGAAAAATTGACTACATTTTGTTGCACCGAAGCATGACGTGCGACAACAATGTAGCAATAACACCGCTGGGTTTGTGTGCAATGTAAATCCAAAGTTTCGTTAGGAGCTTTGGTTGTTTCCTTAGAAACAAGCAGCAATGGTTTAGCTATGTGACTACGGCAAGGCAGTATTTTCTTGTTTACATACTCGTTGCTCTAACAGTCATCATTCGTATGATACAATATCGCATGGCGCTCATTTTATAATAAGTCATATTCTACAGTACATCATTACGTAGTTTTGATGTTCAATATAAAATTGAAGGAAAATAGTGACACTTACTCTAGAAATGGAACCGCTTTCATTTCTAAGTCAGTTTTGCTATTTTATCTCGATTTTCATGCGATAAGGATGGAAGCCCGTAGGGTCAAGACATGAAGTGGCTTGATTCACGACAGCCTGTTAAATCGCCCAACAGGATAAATATGCTCTTGACAATAACTAGTTGATAATGATCTAAATAAAACATCAATAGGAGAATAAAACATGAACGAACTAACAAAAGAACTAACACCAAGACAGATACTATTAGTAGATACATTAGTAGCAACTGGATGTACCATAACCGAAGCATCACAAATAGCTGGATATGCAAAGGGAGATAGTGGTAGAGTCAGTGCTAGCAAGGCATTACGTACACACAAGGTACAACAATATATGCAATCATTAGTCATGAATAGTATAGGATTGAATGCTACGAAAGCTAGTATAAGACTGATGCAACTAAGTGAATCAGCTAAGAGTGAGTATGTGCAACTAGAAGCTAGCAAAGACATACTGGATAGAGCTGGATATAAAGCACCAGACAAGCATATGCATCTACACGCTGGTGACATAAAAGTGTCTATCGATCTAGGATAGTACAGGTGTAGTGGGGGAGGAAAACTAGCATACCCCACCCTACAATGGATACCTCACTAACATTTTTTTCTTGAAAAGCTCGTTAAAATATTTATGGTTATTGTTGAATGTGAGGTGACTATGGCTAAAACTCCAGCTTGGCAAAGAAAAGAAGGTAAGAATCCTAAAGGTGGTTTGAATGCNAAAGGCAGAGCAAGCTATAAGAAAGGTACTCTTAANCCACCAGTAAAGAGTGGTGATAATCCTAGACGTGCTTCTTTCTTAGCAAGGATGGGTGGAATGCGTGGTCCAGAAAGAGATTCTAAGGGAAAGCCAACTAGACTTCTTCTTAGTTTGAGAGCTTGGGGTGCTAGTTCGAAGGCAGATGCTAGAGCCAAAGCAAGAGCAATCAGTAAAAGGAATAAAGCATAATGGCAGTAAACGCAGCTGGTAATTATACCAAACCTTCTATGAGAAANAGTTTATTCAACAGAATNAAAGCTGGTGGGAAAGGTGGCAAACCTGGTCAATGGTCAGCNAGAAAAGCACAGATGCTNGCTAGGATGTATAAAGCNAAAGGTGGAGGATATAAGTGAAGCTTACTCCAGAAGAAGTTAAAGCAAGAATTGTTACTAACTTTCCAAAGCTTGGAACTGAATTTGCTGGTATAGCAGAAGATGCTATTGAATTAAGAAGGCTTGGTTTTGATGAAGATCAAATGGAAGTTTATAAATGGGGAAGAAGTGTAGGTTGGGATCATAGGAAGTCAGTTGATTATACAATTCGTGTTTCTCCACCAAAGACTCCAGAAGTAACTGGAAATAAAAAGTATCCTTCTGAGGGAATGTTTTAATGAAAGCACCACAGAGATCATTATTTAACTGGGGTAAACAAAAGTGGAGAACATCTGATGGTTCTCCATCTAAAGGAAAGAAAAGATATTTACCAGATGCAGCTTGGAAAAGTTTAAGTGCATCAGAGAAAGCTGCAACAAATAGAGCAAAGGCGAAAGGTAATAGAGCTGGTAAACAGTTTGTAAAACAACCTAAGAATATTGCTAAGAAAGTGAGGAAGTATCGAACATGAATATGTTATTTAAAATATTATTTTTTTGGTTGCCTTCGAGGAAGGCTAAGCCAACTCCACCAAAACCTAAACCACAACGTACCCAACGTACTAAACGTACTAAAAAGAAATGAGTTTTACACATAAACTAAATCAAGAAGAACGTAGAATACTTCGACACGTTGTAAAGACAGTACATTTGAAATATCATCCTAAACAGTTTTGTACAGATTATGAAGCAGATAAGCTTATCGCAACTATTGTTCCAGAGGTTATTGAGAAGCTAATCAAAACTGGTGTAGATTTTAAAATAGATAAATTATAGAGAGAGAGAATGGCAGAATTTACATATAAACCAGATGGTGATGTATTAAAAANATTTATGAAAGGTAAGAGTTTTTTTCGTGGAATACGTGGACCAGTTGGTTCTGGTAAATCCGTTGCTTGTTGTGTTGAGGTATTTCGAAGAAGTCTTGAACAAAAGAAAAATAATGATGGCATACGAAAAAGCAGATGGGCTATCATAAGAAACACAAACCCACAATTAAGAACAACTACAATTAAAACTTGGTTAGATTGGTTTCCAGAAAACACATGGGGAAAGTTCCATTGGTCTGTTCCATACACTCATCATATACAGAAAGGTGATTTGGATATTGAGGTTCTTTTCCTTGCTTTAGATAGACCAGAGGATGTAAAGAAACTTCTTTCTTTGGAATTAACTGGTATCTGGATTAACGAAGCAAGAGAAGTACCTAAGAGTATTATTGATGCTTGTACTATGCGTGTTGGTCGTTATCCTTCTATGCGTGAGGGTGGTCCAAGTTGGTCTGGTGTGATAGCAGATACCAATGCTCCAGAAGAAGATCATTGGTGGGCGATCATGGCTGGTGAGGTTCCGATACCAGATCATATTCCAAAAGAACAAGCAAAGATGTTAATCAAGCCTGATAACTGGTCTTTCTATATTCAACCACCAGCTATGGTAGAAAAGCTGGATGATAAAGGTGATGTAAATAGTTATTCAAATAATAATAAAGCTGAGAATAAAATAAATATATTAGATTCCTATTATGAGAATCTTATAAGAGGTAAAACTAAAAGCTGGATAGATGTATATGTAATGAATAGATTAGGATCAATACAGGAAGGTAAACCTGTTTATCCTCAGTTTGTGAGTGAAACGCATATTGCTGATGAAGAAATACCTATTGCTGTGGGTGTTCCTTTATATATTGGAATTGACTTTGGACTTACACCGGCTGCTGTCTTTGGTCAGAAAGTAAGAGGTCGTTGGTTAATACAATCAGAGATAGTAGCGATTGATATGGGTATTGTTCGATTTGCAGAACTATTACGACAAGAGATAGCTACACGTTTCTCTGGTTTAGATGTAAATATATTTGGTGATCCAGCTGGTGACTTCAGAGCGCAAACAGATGAATCAACTCCATTTCAAATATTACGTGGTGCTGGTCTTAGAGCTACACCAGCTCCTTCGAATAGTGTTGATCTTAGGTTAGAATCTGTAGCTTCTCAGCTTAACAAGATGGCAGATGGTCAACCAGCTTTCTTGATTGATAGGCGTTGTCCTTCTTTGATTAAAGGTTTTCAAGGTGGGTACTGCTATAGACGTATGCAAGTATCAGGAGAGCGATTTGATGATAAACCAGAAAAGAATATGTATTCACATATACATGATGCATTACAGTATCTAATGTTAGGTGCTGGAGAAGGTAGACAATTAATTTCTGGACAAAAACCCCTATCTTCGTTTAATGCTAAAAGAGAGTATGACATATTTAGAAAAACAACAATTAGACGCTCTAGTAATTTTTGGGCGAGAATGTAGGAGGTAACAATGTGTTTTGCTGGTGGTGGTAGTTCTCAAGCTACACAAATTGATCCAAGTATCCAAGCTCAACAAGAAGCTGATAAAGCAAAAGCTGATGCTAAAACAACAGAAATGAAAGAGTCTGCAATACAATCTAGTGTTGCTGCAAACAAACCTTTGGTTGCAAGTTCATCTCCTACAATGACATCAATGCCTACTCAAAGTGATGCCAATCCTTTTTCTGGAGAGTTTGCTAGTGACATGGTAAAGCAGGATACAATTAACAAAAGAGCGCAAGGAACAGTTTTACGAAGAAGAAAGAGAAGTGGGAGAGGTTCTTTATTTACTGGTCAAGGTGGAGGAATTGGCTTTTACTCTAAATATAGGTAAATAATATGCATGATAAAATAGCAAAAAGTTATATTGAAAAATACGAAAAAGCTAAAACGCATAGAGAAAGTTTCATTCCTTTGTTTGAAGAATGTTATGAATACTCTATGCCACAAAGAGAATCTTTTTATACTGAGTCTATTGGACAACGTAGAGATGAAAAAATATTTGATGAAACAGCCGTTGTAGGTGTACAAGAGTTTGCATCTAGATTACAAGCTGGTTTAGTTCCTAACTTTGCTAGATGGGCTGACTTTGTTGCTGGATCAGAAGTACCCAAAGAACAAAGAGAAGAAGTAAATAATGATCTTGATGAAGTAACTGATTATGTATTTGAAGTATTACAAAACTCAAACTTTGGTCAGGAAGTTCATGAGTCTTTTATGGATTTGGCAGTTGGCACTGGTGTTCTTCATGTTGCAGAGGGTAATGCTGTTTATCCTATAAACTTTTCAGCGATCCCTTTACCCCATGTTGTATTAGATACTGGACCAGATGATAAGATAGATCATATTTTTCGTGAGAGAAAAGTAAGATATTCTGATTTACCTATACTTTATCCAGATGGTGTATTTGATGCTAAGTGTCAAAACATGATATTAAATAGTCCAGATGTTAAAACAACAATACTTGAGATTGTTTGTAAAGATTATACAAAAGTTAATGAAGATGCTTATTTATCTTTTGTTATTGAATTGAATGATAAGAAGATAATACGTTCTGATTCTTTCAAAGGTGTAGGTTCCAATCCTTTTGTTTGCTTTCGCTGGTCTAAATGTAGTGGTGAAATCTATGGTCGTGGTCCACTTATGAATGCTTTGAGTGCTATTAAGACTACAAATCTTACAGTTCAGTTAGTATTAGAGAATGCACAAATGGCAATCTCTGGCATATATCAGCTTGATGATGATGGTATAATTAATCCAGATACAATTAATCTTGTCCCTGGTACAGTTATACCTAAAGCACCAAACTCTGCTGGATTGCAACCAATAAGAGCAGCAGGTAGTTTTGATGTTAGCCAATTTATTTTATCTGATATGAGATTAAATATTAAAAGAGCTTTGTATAATGAAATGCTGGGTGATCCAAATAAAACACCAGCTACTGCTACTGAGATTGCAGAACGTATGGCTGACTTATCTAGGCAGATTGGTTCAGCTTTTGGTAGATTACAATCAGAGCTTGTCCAACCAGTTTTACAGAGAGTAATTTATATTCTTAAAAAACAAGGAAGAATAGAAATACCTACTGTAAATGGTAGACAAGTAAAGGTTCGATCTGTATCTCCATTGAGTCAAGGACAAGCAAAGCAAGATATTAATAATACTGCACAGTGGATGCAACTTGTTCAACAGAGCTTTGGTCCAGAAGTTATGAACTTATTAGTAAGTGGTGAGGAAGTAGCCAGCCACTTAGCTAAGAAGTTTAATGTACCTGATAGTTTAATAAGAGATTCTAGTGAAAGACAAGAGCTTATTCGTTTAATGCAACAAGCACAACAAATGCAACAAATGCAACAACAAGGAGGAGAACAAGTTGTCGAACAATAAAAATATTGGAGTTGATGGATTACAAAGAAAAAAAGAAGATGATGAGATTATAAGTAAAAATATATTAGCAACATTTTCAACACCATCTGGTAAACAAACATTGGGTTATTTAAGAAGTTTAACTCTTGATTCTGTAGCTGGACCAAATATATCAGATGGTGAATTACGTCATTTAGAAGGACAAAGATATATTATTGGTTTAATTACAAGAAGAATGAATCACGGAGAAAAGGTAAGAACAAATGTCTGAAGAATCATTAATTAAAGCAACAGAACCACAAACAGAAGCCACAGAAGAAACATCAGTTACAGAAGAAAAAGATTTTGTAACTGCTGAAGATCAAATAGTAAGACCAGAATGGTTACCAGAAAAGTTTAAAACACCAGAAGCTTTTGCAGAATCTTACTCTAATCTTGAGAAAAAATTTCATCAGAAAGAAGAAGATTTACGAGCAACATGGGATGCAGAGTTACAAGAAAAAGCATTTGAGAATAGACCAAAAACAGCAGATGACTATGAATTACCAGAGTCTATTGATAAAGCATTAGGTGCTGATAATAAATTATTAGGCTGGTGGTCTAAATTTTCTTGGGATAATGGTCTTAGCCAAGAAGAATTTAATGATGGTATTGAAATATTTAAAAACGAATATCTTGGTGAGCAAGTATCTATAGATGATGAAATGCAAAAGTTAGGTGATAATGGACAAGAGCGTGTACAAGCAGTTGAATTATGGGCTAATAAGTTTTTTCCAGAGAACTTAATGCCAGCAGTTGTTAGATTAGCTGAGAGTTCTGAAGGTATAGAAGCAATGGAAATGATTATGGAAAGTCTAAAAGGTAATCAATCTATTGATTCAGAGTCAGCTAACAAGNTGGATGAAGATATGATACATCAAATGATGCAAGATGAAAGATATCATAATCCAGCTAAGAGAGATGCAAATTTAATTAGACAAGTCAATGAAGCATATGCAAAACTCTACCCTGATTAAACAGGATGGACAGACAAAACTAGTAAAAACTACATTAGATCATGTTGATTATCTATCTGATAAACTAAGAAAACAAGATTTGATTGAGTTAGAAAGACTTGAAGTAAAGCCAAGATATGCTTTGGTTTTTCCTTTTACATCTTCAAAATCAATGACATATACTCTTATTCATGACAATGAACCAGTATCAATGATAGGTACAATGGAATCATATAGAGAGGATTTTGCTCGTTTATGGATGTTATCAACAGAAAATATAACTAAGTGCAAACGTATGATTGCTAAACATTCTGGTTGGATGTTTGATTATTTACAAGCCCATTATTTTAGGATTCATAACATCATTCCAGTTGAAAATACTATGACAATCAAGTGGTTAGAGATGAATGGTTTTATGTTTGGAGATACACATATTATAAATGATTATGAATTTATTGAATTTTTTCGTTGCAATTTTAAAAAAAATAATATTTATAATGAAATATCGAAGCCTGTAATGCACTGAGCGACCCTGTAAAGGACAATTGCTATGAGGTGATCTACTCAGATAACTTTGTATCAATGGTGAAACTTTATAAGGGAGTGTTGCAAAATGGCAAACACAATTTCTACAGCCTTTATAAAACAGTTTGAATCTGAAGTACACTTAGCTTATCAAAGAATGGGATCAAAGCTAAGAAACACGGTTCGTACTGTTTCCAATGTATCTGGTAATGTTGTACGTTTTCAGAAAATTGGGACTGGCTCAGCAAGTACCAAGTCAAGAAATGGACTTGTTACTCCAATGGAACTAGCACATACAACTGTCGAAGCTACTATGTCTGANTTNTATGCANCAGANTATATNGANAAGTTGGATGANTTAAAAACNAACATTGANGAAAGACAAGCTGTTGCNAAAAGTGCAGCTGCTGCTCTTGGTCGTAAAACAGATGAAATATTGTATACTGCTATGGATGCTGGTGCTAATAGCACACAGATTCATGATACTAGTAGTGCATTAGAAAAAGCTGATTTACTATCATTGTTTGAAACTTTTGGTTCAGCAAATATTCCAGAAGATGGTGGAAGATATTTAGCTATGCATCCAAAAGGTTTTGCAGATTTATTTCTCATAAATGAGTTTGCAAGTTCAGATTTTGTTGGTGAACAGAATCTACCTTATGCTGGTGGAATGACAATGAAACAATTTTTAGGTTTCAGTATCTTTTCTACATCAGCAGTAACTGCTGGTAAAAACATTGCATACCATACATCTGCCGTTGGTTTGGGTATTGGTGCTGATGTTAGTACCGAATTAAATTATGTGCCAGAAAGAGCTGCACATTTAACCACATCTATGATGAGCATGGGTGCTGTTGTTATTGATGACAATGGTATTTATGAAGTCTTAGATAATAATTCATAGGAGGTAATCACATGGCTTTTAGTGCTTCTGGTTTAACCCTTTGGACAATGAATGGAGATGGTCCAAAACTTTGGAACTACTCAACAACAGATACGATTGCAACTGTTAACAGTTCTGGTTATTTTAATAGTGCTGCTAATATGTTAAATGTGCGTGATGTTATCTGTGTTTCAGATACCAATGCTCCAACAACTCATTGGGTAAACGTATTATCAAATACTGGTTCTGTAGTAGATGTATCAGATGGTACAGCTATTGTAGAAACAGATGGTGACTAAACAAGGAGATGGGGGAGTTATGCTCCCCCATAATATTATATGGCATTAACACCTTCATCAGCAGATACTGCTTTAGATATTTCTAGTCGAGCATTAATATTAATTGGAGCAGAACCTATAAGTTCTTTTGATGATGGTACTACAGAAGCACTAGTATGTGTTAATCTGTATGAAGATGTTGTTCAATCTGCATTAGTGAATACAAGATGGAGATTTGCAACCAATCAAAAAGTTTTAAATCAATTATCGGATGCACCAACAGGAAGATATGATTTGGCATATCAGTTGCCAAGTGATCTTATAATGTTGCACGCAATAACGGTTAATGATAACTTAGTAGACTATCAGCTTTATGGTGACAAAGTTTATGCTGATACTGCAACCAGTGATACTGTTATTGCTGATTATACATTTCGTGCGAATGAAGAGGATTTCCCCTCCTACTTTACAATAGCAGTTGAATTTTCATTAGCCGTTATACTTGCTACTTCGATAGCACGTGATCCATCTTTAGCATCTCTAATGACACAAAGAGCTGATGCTGCAATGGCAAAAGCTAGAAGTATAGATTCACAACAACAAACTACTAGAAAGTTAGAAACAACAAGATTCTTATCTTTTAGGAGAAGTTAATGCAGACAATAAGAATACCTTTTACTAATTTCCAATATGGGGAAATTAGTCCTTCTTTGATTGGTAGAACAGATATTGCTGTTTATACAAACTCTGCACAAAAAGCTACAAACTTTTTATTAAGAGCTGAAGGTGGTGTTATTAAAAGATCAGGTATGAAACATATTTATGAGTTTACTCAAACTGTTTCTGGCACAGATCAAAAAATAAGAATTATACCATTTATATTTAGTGATGATGAAAGATATATTGTTGCTTTATCAGAAGGTTTAGTTGAAGTATTTATTTTAGATTTTGATAGTGGTGGTAACGTATCAAGTGGTGCAGTAACACGTATTCAAGCTTTGACATCTGATGTTGATGGTAATTCGTTATCATCTATATTTACAACAAGTATTATTAAAAATATTACTTATGCACAATCTGGTGATGTTTTATTTATGGCACATAATACCTTTATGCCATACAAACTTGTAAGAACAGCATTATTAACTTTTGAATTATCTAAGTTTTCTTTTGACCAAAGATCAGATAACAAACAAATCTTTCAACCTTACTATAGTTTTCAATCACCTGGTGTTACAATGACACCAAGTGCAACTACTGGTACAGTTACTTTAACTATAAAGCCAAGTGGTACGGCTAATAATTGGGCTGCATCTACTTCATATAATGTGGGTGATTTAGTCAAAGATACTGGTTTAAATCAGATATTTAGAGTTAATACGGCTCATACTTCTAGTGGATCACAGCCATTAACAACTAATGCTAATGCTTCTAAATATACAGCATTTAATTATTTTGATACTACTGGTTCTTTATCTGGTTCTGATTATCCTAATTCAAAACACGTAGATACAACCTTTAGATATAGAGGGCAAGAAATACAAATAACTTCTGTCCAATCTGGATCACAAGCCACTGGTGTGGTAATGGACACATTGTTTACCAAACTTGGTATTAACGCATTTCGAACAATAAGTGGTTCTGGTACTGTTGAGGTTACTATGATACTTCATAATCTTTCTGATGGTGGTAGTGGAACTGGTGATAGTATTACCATTTCTGAAGCTGATGCTGTAAATGGACTAACAACTTCTAATTTAAATGGTACTTTCGAAGTTCAATCTATTATTGATGAAAATACTTTTACAATTACTGCTGGAGGTGGTGCTACTGCTAATGCTTCTGGTGATGGTGGTGGTGCGCCAAAGGTAACAACTAATGCAGAAACGGCGGACTTTGAGGAACAATCATATTCTGATGTAAGAGGTTTTCCAGCAGCAGTTGTTTTCCATGAAGGTAGACTTTGGTTTGGTGGTACACTTGCACAACCAGATGGTTTATGGGGTTCTCAATCTGGTGAGTTTTTTAATTTTAATGCTGGTACTGCATTAGATAATCAATCAATACAATTATCATCTAGTGTTGGTCAATTAGATGCTATTAAACATTTAATATCAAATAGAGATTTACAGGTATTTACTGAAAGCTCTGAGTTTATTGTACCAGCTTTCGAGAATACACCAGTAACACCAACAAACGCAATGATACGTAGACAAACACCATATGGTGCAAGTTCAGTAAAACCATTTGTTTTTGATGGTGCTACTATATATGTACAAAGATCAGGCACTGTTGTTAGAGAATTTATATTTGCTGATTCAGAAGATGCTTACATTGCAAATGGTGTATCTACATTATCTTCTCATTTAATTGATAATCCAGTTCAAATGACAACATTGCAAGCTGCAATCGAAAGACCAGAATCATATATATTTTTAGTAAATCAAGATGGAACTATTGTTGTTTTTAATTCTAATCGTGCAGAGAAAAGAGCTGGTTGGACACAGTTTGTTACTGGAAACTCTGGTAAGTTTAAATCTATATGTACTGTTGATGAAAGAGTTTTTGTTGTTGGTCAGTACAACAAAGGTGGTGATGGTGGTACAGAAAAATATGTACTGATGGAAATAGATGATAGTCTGAATCTTGATATGTCCAGAGTTTACTCTGGATCAAATAGTGTCTTTGATGTATCTGGTCAGTTTGATAATGGTGCAGTATTAGATGTAATTAATGGTAATGATTATCTTGGACAGTTTACTGTTGCTAGTGGAAACATAGATGTATCTGCTGTTCAATCTGGATTATCTTCTGCTGAGATTGGTTTTAAGTTTGATATTAATTTAAAAACAAATCCATTAGATATTATTACATCAAGTGGTCCAACTACTGGTATGCTTAGAGGTTTAGGTAGAGTTATATTAGATTTAAATAATACATTATCTATATCTGTAAACTCTAAGAAATTAGAAATAAGAAATGTTACGGATGATTTTAGCCAGGCAAGAACAGCCATTACTGGTAAAAAAGAATTTAGATTACTGGGTTATAGTCGTGATCCACAGATTACAGTTACGCAATCTGCACCACTACCAGCACAAATTAATAGTATAATAGCAGAGGTACAAATATAATGAATCCATTATTTATAGCATTAGGTATATTTGCAGGTTTTCAAAGTGCAAGTGCAAGTTATCAAGCTGGTCAAGAACAAAGAAGATTAAGATATGAAGAAGCAAAAAATGCTGAAATAGAAAAAAGACAATCTGAGATACAAGCACAACAACAACAAAACAATAGACTTCGTGATTATGCAGAAGCAAAAGCAATCAATGAAGCTTTCTTTGCATATGCTGGTAGAGGAGCCAGTGATCAATCTGCCAAAGCTTTCTTTGATTATAATGAAGATATTGCATATGAAGATATTACACGTATTGCAAACACATCATTAATAAGAAGTTTACAGTATGACACTCATGCTAGCAATTTAAGAAGAGCTGGTGATTATGCTGAAAGAGCTGGAAGCATTACTGCTTTTTCAACAATAATAAATACTGGATTAAATACTGCTAGGACTGCTTAATGGCTAGAGTTGTAAGAGAAAAAACAAAAGTATTTACTGGTAATATTGGTATCAATACTACTAGTGGTACTGATATATCTAATTCACTTAATCAAATATCGAGTGCTGCATCTAATGCTTCATCTGCATTTTTTAAACGAGCAGATGAAATAGCACAACAAGAAGGACTTGATGCTGCTAAAGATTTAAATATAGATCAAATTACAACATTAGATATTAATACTGGTAAACCAGTTGCATTAAGTATTCCTAAGACATGGGGTATTACACGTACTAAAGCATTTCGTCAAATAGTAGATAAAAGATTTTATGCAAGTATTGAAAATGAAATACGTTTAAAATCAAAAGAGTTTTCTCAAAAATATAAAAGAAGTGGTAATTACTTAGCTAACTATAGATCAAGTATGCAAACATACTTGGCTGAAATGCATCAAAATCAAAAAGGTGCATATGCAGAATTTATAAAAGAAGTTGGTTCCAATACTATTGCTGCAACAGAACCAAATATTTTATCTTATTTAGAAAGCAAACATATAGCACAAAATAATGCTTTCTATAAACTTGAAAGACAAAAATTACTTAATGCATTTGTAACGGCTGACGAACCTACAAAAAATAAAATTATAGATCAATTATATGACCTTACACAAATTCAAATAGAGTTAGGTGAAGTACCTAAAAATGCACATGATGTTGATAAAGCTGCAACAAGAAGAATAGCTACTATGCAATGGTCGCAAGGTAAAGTTGATGATATGAATCCTGAACAAATAATGAGATTTCAAGAATTATTAAAAGCACCATTTCGAACAGAGCTTTTAGATGAAATTGGATTTACTGATGCAGAAAAAACATTTTGGAATAACAATAAACAATTTTTAGATACGCCTGATCTTAATGCCATTTTTACTTATGGTAATCATAATAGAGCAGAAATAGAAAGAATTGAAAGAGAAAGTCTTAATGACTCTGTTGATAATATTAATAACAATGCATCTAATATTGGAGATGAAGTTCTTAAAAGTATTAACGATTTAACATTAAATAATTTTGATATAGAAAATTTAGATCAATTAGCTTCTATTACATATGCTGATGTAAAAACTAAATATCCAGACTTAAATATTGATGATCCTAGAATAGCTGGATATAATATTAAAAACTTAGGAATTATAAAAAGTGCAATTTTAGAAAGATATACTGCACCCATATATGGTGCATTAAGTAATGATGATGAACAAGCTTTTGCTGAAGTAGGTGGTTTTGATCTTGTAAAAAACAAATCTTTTTTAAATAATTATCAAACGCTTTCATCAGACGACCAACGTAAATATAATTTTATTGTTGATAATATAGATGGTGGTAAAGAAATATTAGATACACTACATGATTTATATAAAAAAGGTGTAGATGCAAATACTATTATTTCACAATTTACAAGTTCAACACAATATTGGACACCAAAATTAACAGAAACACAAAAAAATAAACAATTATTAATTAATCGAGTTATTGGTCCACTTAGTGGAGAAGCTATAGATACTGATAGTAAAGAAGTTCAAGAAATTGCAAACAATCATATTAATGAAGCATGGATAAATAGTATACCTGATCCAGCTAATTATCAGTATTCTGCTTGGTATAATGATCCAAATAGTTTTAATAATGAAGAAATTAGCGAAAGAGTTAAAAATTCTTTTGATAAAGGTATTTTACCAGAAGGTTTAAAAAATGCTATTAAGTCTGGTAATCCATCAGAAACAGCACTTGTATATGCTTCTCTTGCACAAAATCATTTAACAGTAAATGCAGATGGAACGCCAATTATTAAAAATCTGTTGTTAGGTGTTGAAGGTATGGTAGACTTTAATAAAAAATTAGCAGCAGTAAATAGTGCTTTAACATTAGGGATTACCAGTCCCATTGCTGAACTTAAAAGTCTTACAGAAGATAAGATAGTAGAAGGTACTGGTAAATCTTTAACTTCATTTACTGAAGGTTTTAACAATATAAACCTTTTTCAAAATCTTGATCCAAATCAACCATTAGGTGTTAAATTAAATAACCAAGCACGTAGACTTGGCTTTGGTACTGGTGATGATGATAATGCTTATAGAAATTTTAAAAAAATAATTAACGATAAACTTATAGATGAAAGTCCAGTTTTATTAGCAAACTTTCAAAGCATTGGTGATTATATGTTAATGGTTGGAACACAGATAGATCAATCTGGATTAAAACAAATGATAGATGATTATGTAGAAATCAATACAAGAAAAGATGGTATTGTGTTTGATTCATTTAGTTCATCACCAGCAAAAAGTATTTTTGGTTTAGAGTTAGTTATGAAGTCACCAGAAATGGCTTATGCTTTTAGTAATTCTATTGAATTTATGGTAAATCAAAGTTTTTATACTGCTATAGGAGAACGTTTAGTTAATTATGAAGATGTTCCAGCTTATTATTTTGAACATGATCCTAATAATTTAACAAATGAAGAAGTTAATAATATATTTTTAGAAAATAGAGTTGATTGGGATAGAGGAGATTTAATTAATCTTTCAGATGATAGAGTTATTGCAAGACACCTTGTTAAAGGTGGTGAAGAAGCAATAGTAACTAAATATAGAAATGGACTAGTTATAAGTTTATTTGGAACAGTACAAAGAATGCCAGGTTTTTATTATAAAGCTGAACCACAAGATGCTTTATATGATGATAAAAAATCTTTTGAAAACTTATTAGATAACCATCATATGGTAAAGAAAAATGCTAAAAAAATGTTTCTTATTCCATTACCAAATAGTAAAGGCAGAGATATTAATTCTCCAGAAAGTGTATTTGATTTAGAATATATTGTTGCAGAAGAAGCAAGTGGTGGTGGTTTAAAGCCATTAATTAATCCAACAAATGGAGTTGTATTTACAGTAAATCCAAAAAACTTTAAACAAAGTATTGATTCATATAATGAAATAAAAAAACTTGTTTCTCTAAATCAAGCAGAAAAAAAAGCCTATATATTAAATAGAAATAATGCTGATAATCCAGAATGGCAAAAAATGGTTGGTCCACATAAAATAATATCTGATAAAGTTATTAGAAATGGTATTAAAATATTTGATATTCTCAATCAAGAACTTCATGAACGTGGTTTTGAAGGATCACTTTATGGCAGACAAAAAATATTAAATAATATGTTAAAGGATTAAAGTGATGGCTACTAAAGGTTATATACCTTTACTTAATGTTATTCCAAAGAAACCCTCTGCATCATTTGGTCAAGTTATATCTGCACAATTTGGTTATAACTATGATCCTATTCATGAGTATCTTTATAATGAATATGTTGTTGGTACAGAAAATGATCCAAATTATAACGCATTAAATGATTTAGAAGGATATGAATTATATGCTCAACATTTATTATCTGCACAAAATGCAGATCATATGGCTAGTTTAAAACGTGCTATTGATGATAACATTCGTAGAAGAGAAATCATTGGAAATGCTGGATTAGGCTATAATCTAATGGCTGGTTTTTTTGATCCAGTTAATTTATTAGCTTTACCGTTTGGTGGACCAGCTGGTGGTATTCTTCGATCTATGGTAAGGGTTGGTGCTGGAGTAGGTGCAACACAAGTTGGACAAGAATTATTACGTCATCCTTTTGACCCATTAAGTACAAAACAAGAAGTTATTACAAACGTAGGAATGGCTACTATAGGTGGTATGGCTTTAGGTGGATTATTTTCTATACCTATTACACGAAAGAATAAAGCTATGGCTCGTCTTATGAATGATATGGATGAAGCCCAAGCTGCATCAAAAGGTATTTCTGTAAAAACTATTACACCAGATGGAAAAGTAACTGTATCAAAAAAAGTAGATTCAAATAAACAAATTGTTTCACGTGAAACAACACAACCTATTGCTCATGTAGGTGATGATTTTAAATTAAAAGATAATAGTGATGGTAAAGTTATAACAGATACATCAACTGAAAAGAGTATTGAGTTTGATATTACTAATCCTTTTGGTATGGCTCGTTCTTGGTTTACTGATTCATGGATGTATAAAGGCATAACAACAAATATGAAAAGAGTTTTGCAAAATGAAAACTTACCAGATTCGGTTAAATTTGCATTTGTTAAACTTGCTGGTGATTCTGGTGTAAAACTCAATTTACATAAGTATGGTATTGCTATTGATCCAAGTGTTTATCAAAAATCTAAAATAAGAGAAGGTGAATGGGTATCTGTTTACGATCAATTAGTAAAACTATACACAAAAGAAACAGATCAAAAAATATTAAATCCTGGGGGGTTTGATTATAACTTAACTAATAATAGACACTTTATTCAATGGTTAGAAGATTTAGAATTAAAAAGAATACAAAATATTAAAAGTAAAAGTACAGTAGCAAGAGAAGCACAAAGTTTATTAACTGAATTTTGGGAATCTTGGAGAGTAAGATTAGATGATGCTGGATTGCTTGGTGGAAAAAATTATTTAAATAATGCAATAAAATATACAGAATTAAAAATAACAAAAAAACAAAATATAGCTGATGCTTTAATTAGACAAGGTAAATCTGCTGATAGAGTTAACTCTCAAATAAAAAAATTAAAAGATGAAGTAGAAGTTTATAAACAAAGATTAAAGGCTGGAGAAGAACAATCAGGCATATATTTACCTAGATACTGGAGTATGAGTAAGATTGCTGGCAATAGAAATAAACTTGTTGATATTATTGCAAGATATTATGCAGATAATCCTCTTACTGAAACATTTGTAAATACAAAAACTGGTAAAAATTTAACAGAAAAAGAATTAAAACTTTTAAATTCTGAAGATTCTATTAGACAACGAGCAGAAGCTACTGTCAAAGCTATTGAAAATAAAGGAGATTTGTTTGATATTGAAGCACAAGATATTGTTGCAAATACTATGTTTGATGGTTTTATTGAGGTTTCATCTAAACATATTAAGCAAAGAAATTTAGATATACCAACTTACCTTGTTGCTGATTTTATTGAAATGAATCCTATTTCTGTAATGAAAGCATACACTGGTAAGATTGCACCTCATTATGAATGGGCGCAACAATTTGGTAAAGGTGGTTTAGAAAAAACATTAGCAGATATTGAAGATGCTATTATTGATGCTGGTTTAAGTCAAAAGACAGTACAAAGAGTTCATAGAGATTTTGTACATTTATATGATCGTGTAATGAAAACAGTTGTAAAAGAACCACACGCTTTTAATCAAAAGGTAAGAAGAGTGTTAAATGATTATGCTACCTTAAACTTTCTTGGTTCTGCTGGTTTTTCTACATTACCAGACTATGCTAAAATAATTATGGAACATGAGTTAGGAACAGTTACTAAAACACTATTTGGTCTTTTAAGAGATAATAGAGTAAGTCTTAATAAGAGTGAAGCACGTATTGCTGGTGAAGCTTTAGAAATATTAATGGGTGATACTCATTTAAGATTTAGTGATGATATGATTAACAATCCTTTTGGTGATGGTTTTTATGCAAAAGGTATGGATAAAATTAAACAAGGTTTCTTTTTTCTTAATGGTTTAGCTCCTCTTACTAACATAGCTAAAAGACTTGATGGTATTATGCGTGGTCATACTATTATTGACTACGCAATTAAAGCTAAGAAAAATACAGCAACAAAATTTCAAAGAGAGTGGTTAGCTAGAAATAACATAACACAAAAAATGATTGATGAAATAGCTGACAAAGCTGGTTGGCAAAATACAAAGAAAGATAATACTGGTTTATATTTACCTAATTCTGAAACTTGGTTAGCTAAAGGTGTATCACAAGAAACGCTTGATGGTTTTAGATCATCTATGAATACTGGTATAGGTAATACTATTTTGATGGGAACACCAGCAGATAAACCTATCGCAGTTGATGGTGTGTTTTATGTTCCATATAACATTGGTCGTTTGTTTGGAATGAAACGAGATAATAGAGTACAAGGTTATTCAAGAATAGAAAATGGTTTACTTGCATTACCATTTCAATTTTTATCTTATTCATTTGCAGCAGCAAATAAAATTACAGCATCTTATGCACAAGGAACAATAACAAATCCTATTGTTGGTTTTATTGCTGCAATGGGTTTAGGTTATATGTCATTAGAAATTAAATATGCTATGTATCCTTATATTTTAGATGAAATGTCTTTTGAAGATAAATTAGCTAGATCATTTGATGCGTCTGGTTTGGCTGCTTTACACTCTGATATTGCTTATACAATATTAAATAATGCTACTGCACTTGGTTATGTTAATGATGAAAACTTTAGAATAAGTCCAAAATATAAAGTTCCAACAGAAGGTGCTGAGAAAAATTTAGATATAGCTGGTCAATGGATTGGTCCAGCTGGTGGTTTGGCTGGTGATATTGCTCTTGGTCTTTATCAATTACACAATGAAGATTACTCAGAGGGAACTGAAACACTTATAAATACAGTACCGGGAAGATCATTATGGTTTTTAAAAGGTTATTTTAGTGAATTGAAAAGACACGTAAGAAATAATTTTTAATTGATTTAATAATAAGAAGAGGTATATTTCAAATATGACTATAGATTTAACAGATAATGCACCTAGAGTATCGTATACAGTTTCAGAAGGTGCTACACAAACATCTTTTACTGTACCTTTTGAATTTTTTGATGCAGTTGATTTAAAAGTAGTTGTTGATGGAACAACTAAAACTATCACTACACACTATACAGTAAGTGGTGGTAATGGTTCTACTGGTACAGTTACAATGTCAGTTACTGGTGCCACTGGTGGTAGTACAGTTATTATATTTAGGGACATTGCTTTCAAAAGAACAACAGATTTTCCTACATCTGGTGCTTTTCCTATAGCTACATTAAATACAGAGCTTGATAGAAACATAGCTTTGTTTGATGATCAGCAAGATCGTATTGATAGATCAGTAAGATTAAACGATAATGATGATGCTGCTTCAATGGTATTGCCATTAAAGGCAAGCAGAGTAGGTACTGTACTGGGTTTTAATGCAACTACTGGTGCAGCTGAAGCTGGACCAACTATTGCAAATGTAAACTCACTTGCTGACATTACAACAAATATTAATACAGTAGCTGGTATATCAAGTAATGTAACAACAGTAGCTGGAATAAGCAGTAATGTTACAACAGTAGCTGGTATATCTTCTGCTGTATCTAGTGTTGCTGGAGTAGCTTCTTTAATTACAAGTGATTTTGTATCTGATCTAAACACACTTGCTACATCTGCAATTGTAGAAGATTTAAATATATTAGCAACAAGTGATATAGTTTCTGATCTGAATACATTAGCTACTACTGATATTGTTAGTGATTTAAATACATTGGCAACAGCAGATATAGTGAGTGATCTTAATACACTTGCAACGTCTGATATTGTTAGTGACCTTAATCAATTAGCAACAAGTGATTTTGTTTCTGATTTAAATGCTATTGAAGCTATCAAAGCAAACGTAACTTCTGTAGCTGGAGTTGCTAGTAATGTTACAACTGTTGCTGGTATTTCTTCGAATGTAACTACTGTAGCTGGTGCATCTTCAAATGTAAGTACAGTAGCAAGTAATATATCAAGTGTAACTTCTGTTGCTTCTAATATATCGAATGTAACTACTGTTGCTAATCAATTACAAAGTTCTTCACCTACATTTACTGGTACAGTAAGTGCAGATGCAATTAATGTTGATAGTGGTAAATCAATATTAGATCAAATATCTTTAACTTTTCAACAAACAGAAGCACAATCAAATGCTGGTACTTTACCAGAAGTTGTATTTAAAAGTAAAACAGCAAATAAAGAAGGTGTTATACAACAAAGCTTAGGTACACTTAATTTAATTTCTAAAAATAGTGGTTTAGGAAACTATGGTACTATAGATATTTTTGTACAAGATAGTGATGCAAGCAATTTAACTAGAACTACAAGTTTTGGTATTAATGAAACAACAATGTACAAAAGAGCAGCATTACGCTTTGATGATGCACTTGCTTTAACATTTGGTACTGATGCTGAAGTTACTCTTAGTCATGTCCATAATACTGGATTATTACTTAATTCAACAAGTCAATTACAATTTGGTGATAGTGGTACATATATTCATCAATCTGCTGATGGTGTTTTAGATTTAGTTTCTGATACAGAGATTGAGATAAATGCAACAACAATAGATATGAATGGTGCAGTAGATGTTAGTGGTAATGCTACTTTTAATGGTACTGTTAATATTGGAACAACAGGAAGTTTATCAAATAATTCTGGCACTTTTTTAATTGATGCTAATACTAATCTAAACTTTAGAGGTGGTACACAAACATTTGATAATGCTGATGGTTCTGTTGAGTATATGAGATTAAACTCAACTGGTCTTGGTGTTGGAGTAAGTCCAGCTTATAAATTTCATCAACACGAAAGCACAAGTGGCGAAAATTATCACTTATTTACTAATAGCACTACAGGGCAAGGTTCATCTGATGGCTTTCGTATTGGTATTGATAGTAATGAAAATGCTTTAATTTGGCATAGAGAAGCAAACAGTATTCAATTTGCTACAAGCAACTCTCAAAAAATGGAAATTGATAGCTCTGGTAGAGTAACTATTAGTCATGTTGGAACGGATACAACAATTTCAGGTGGTCAACCAGGATTACAAGTGACAGGTTCTGCATTTGATTCATTTACATCAGTAGTTAGAAGAGAAGACGGTGCATTTGGTTCAGGACTTGCTCTTGTTAAAAGTCGTGGTACAACAGCAGATACTTTTTCAAGTAGCACAAAACTTCAAGATAATGACCAAATTGGTTACGTTCTTTTTATTGGAGATGATGGAACTAATCTAGATACCTATGGAGCAACTATTACTGCTCAAATTGATGGAACTCCTAGTGAAAATAATATGCCAACAGAGTTAATTTTTTCTACTAATTCAGGTTCTGCTACTGTTACAGAACGCATGAAGATAGGTAAAAGTGGCGAAGTAATAATAGGTACTGATGTTGGTAGTTATACTTCTAGTGATTTTAACTTAATTGTTAGTAATGGAGATCAAGGTACTAATATATTACTTTATGATGATAGTGGAGCATATAATTCAGCTTTAATTACATACGATACTAATGTTCTTCAGCTTGGATTAAATAACGCAAATTCAGCAAACACTCTTTTAGGAGATACAGCTATTAATATTAATGCTTCAGGTGTAGGTGTGGGTGTAGCTCCAACTGCACAGTTACAAGTAAAAGGTTTTAATAATTCTAGCAGCACTCCTTTAGGAAAAATTGCAAATAGTTCATTACATTTAGATCATACTACACATTTAAATGCTATTTCTCAAATTGGATTTGGGTATACTGGTGCAAGTTCTGTATATTCTTCAGCTTCTATAGGTTTTATTAGTACAGACCAAGCTTCATCTGGTAAAGGTGATTTATTTTTTGCAACTAGAGATAGCACCTCTGATGCTGTTCCTACAGAACGCATGAGGATAGATAGCTCTGGAAAAGTTTTAGTAGGAACAAGTACCCCTGCATCTTTTTCTACAAGATTACTTACAGTAGGTGACACATCATTTGATGATACTGTAATAGAAATAAGATCATCTACAGGTACAACAGGCAGAATTTATTTTACAGATGCATCTGATACAAGCACTGGAGCATACAAAGGTGCAGTGATTTATGACCAAGCAAATGACTTTATGAAATTTGAAACCAATGGTGGCAATGAACGCATGAGAATAGATAGCACTGGTAAAATTAATATTGGTGCAACAGCAAACTCAGCAGGTTATTCTGCTTATAACTTAATGATACGAGCAGCTTCTCCAATGATTAAACTTGAATCAACAAGTTCAGACAATTGTTGGGATCTTTATAATAATGGTGGAACTACTTTTATTTTTGGATATAACGCTGCTGATAAGGCAAGTATTAATCAATCAACAGGTGCTTATACAGCATTATCTGATGCAAACAAAAAGAAAGATTTTGAAGAATCAAACATTGGTTTGGAAGCAGTTATGCAACTACAACCAAAACTTTTTAGGATGCTTGATGAAACAAGTGATACACCAAAACATTTAGGATTTATTGCTCAAGAAGTTGAACCAATCATTCCTCAAGCGTATGTAGAAGAAACTAATGATAATGATACATTTATTGGATTACAGGATAGACCAATAATTGCTGTTCTTACAAAAGCAATACAAGAAATGTCGGACAAAATAAAAACACTTGAAGCACGAATAGCTAAATTAGAAGGAGCTTAAAATGGCAGCAACATGGACAATAACAAGCACTGAATATGACATCAAAGGGTCAAAAGGTGATAATCAGATAACAACATTACATTGGGAATGTACTGATGAGGATGGAGAACATAGAGGTAGAGTTTATGGCTCAACAGCTATACCTGAACCATCAGGTACGTTTATAGAATACGCAAAAGTAACACATGATAATTGTGTAACTTGGTGTAAAGCTATTATGGGTGATGACCAAGTTAAAAATTATGAGGATAGCGTAGCTAATCAGATTGCATTAAGCAAAACTCCCACACAGGGATCAGGAAAACCGTGGTAACAAAAGGAGGACTAATATGCCAATGGGAAAAGGAACCTATGGTTCAAAAAGAGGTAGACCACCAGCAAAGAATGGTCTTACTAAAAAACAAAAGACTTTGCCAGCTAGTCTTAAAAGAAAGATAATGGCATCTAAGAAAAAGTAATGTTTGATCCAGCGTCGATAGCTACTGCAGTTAGCCTATCGACTGCTGCATTTAACAACATCAAGAAAGCATTTGCTATTGGTCGTGATCTGGAAGGTATGTCTGGTGATCTATCAAGATGGATGAAAGCTAGCTCTGATATAGAGCAAGCTGTTAAGTCTACAAAGAATCCTCCCTTTTATAAAAAAATGTTAAGTGGTGACTCAGTTGAAGAAGCTGCCATGAAGAGTTTGGTTGCTCAAAAGACTTTGGAAAAGCAACGATATGAATTACAACAGTATGTTAAGTTTAAGTTTGGTGTCAAAGCTTGGGATGATTTACTAAAAATGGAAGGCAAGATACGAAAGCAAAGACAAGAGTTAATCTATAAAAGACAAGAACTAAAACAAAAGATTATCGAAGGTGTGTTTGTTATTGTTCTTGTATGCTCAATTATAGGTTTAATCTTCTTTGCAATGTGGTTAAAGAAACAACAAGATGTCTGAGAAAGATATTATATTTGTTTTTATTGTACTTTTGTCTTATGTTTGGTGTACATGGTTTGAACCCAAGTGGATATTTATTAAGTGAGGATATATGCCAGCTACCATTATAGATGATTATAAAATATTTCCTAGATTGATGATGCTTGTTGTTACCATACTTACCTATCAAAGTGTGCATTGGTACATGGCATTAGACAATCCAACAATACAACAAAGTGGTTTAGTATCTGTATGTATGGGTGCTTTAACTGGTTGCTTTGGAATCTGGATGAACGGAGAAAAAAAGAATGATACTAACAATCGTTAAATCTTTAGGCTCATTGGCATCTAGTTATGTAGATGGCAAAGTGCAAACTCAAAAAGTAAAAGCAGAAATACAAAAGAAACAACTGACTGGTGAGATTGACTGGGATTTGGAAGCTATCAAAGCTACACAATCTAGCTGGAAAGATGAGTGGATTACTATATTGTTATCCATACCATTCCTTCTTTGTTTTATTAATGACGACACAAGGCAAATGGCATTTGCTGGATTCCAAGCATTGGAACAAGCTCCAGCATGGTATACATATAGTTTTGGTGTGGTGATTGCTGCATCATTTGGTATAAGATCAGCAACTAAATTTTTTGGAGGTAAGAAATAATGGCTTTTGTTGATGGATATGGAGTAAAAGGTAAGTTTACAGCAAACACAGGTAAGAAAGCTGCACAACAAAATAAAATAAAAGAAGCTTCTAAAAAACAAAAAGCTGAAACTTTTAGAGCAAAAGAAAAAAAAAGTCTGACGAAATCTATTGGGACTGCTGGACCAAAAGTACGACCAGATGGTACGACTAAAGATGATAAACCAAAAGTAACTTCTCAACAAAAGGAAGAGTTTAGAAAACAAGAAGAAACCTATCTTACTAAATCACCTGGTACAGTAGGAGATAAGTATTATAAGAATCCAGAGGGAACTGGTACAGGTCAAGGTGGTAGTGGTTTACCTGTTAAAAATACAGAGAACTTTGTTTCTAATACTGTTCAATCTGTTTATGCACCTTCTGCAAGTGAAACAAATAATTTTACTTATGTTTCTAATTTATCTGATGATGATAAAAATCCTTTTGTATTAAAACAACCAGAAACTAATCCATTAAAAGTAGATTTAGATAATCCATTAGCTGGTATTGCTTTAGATAGAACTGGTGGTGGTAATAGAATTAATCTAGCACAAGAAATTTTATACAAAGATTGGAATGTTGTTACACTATCACCTACATGGGATGGATTAAATATTGATGGTGTAAAAATAAAAGTTAAGATGCCATTAACAACAAATAAAAGTAGTGATTTTAAATTTAAGATTGGAGGATAAATGTTTAGCTTATCAAAAAGAAGTTTAAGTAAATTAGAAGGTGTACATCCAGAGCTAGTTAATGTTGTAAAGCTTGCTATTACATTAACTAAAGTAGACTTTGGTGTTACTTATGGAGTGCGTACAAAAGCTGAGCAAGAAGAACTTGTTAAAGCTGGTCGATCACAAACTAATAAAAGTTATCATCTATTACAAACAGACGGCTTCGCCCATGCTGTTGATCTCATGGCTTACTGTTCGGGCAAGGCTTGCTGGGAACTGAATGTTTATGATGATCTTTGTGATGCTATGAAAGATGCATCAAAACAATTAGGTAACATCCCAATCAAATGGGGTGCAGCTTGGAGTGAAGGTAGTATTACTAGTTATACAGGTACTGCTGAAGATGCTATGAATGCGTACATTGATCTTCGTCGTTCTCAAGGTCGTCGTCCATTTCTTGATGGTCCCCATTTCGAACTAATGTACTTATAAGTTCTGCAGCTAAAGCAGAATAACCAGCTATATCTTTATAAGAATCTAAATGTAAAGGATCTTCTTTTAGTCTGATAGCTTTTGTAAGTATCATCATAATACAAACATCAAGATAATTAAACTTTTCATCTTTAAACTCTGACCAGCATTTAGCTATTGATCTTAGATTTTCACTGGGATGTCCGTAGGTATGCTGTCTTGTTGTTAAAGTATCCCCAACTTCTCTGAGGAATTGTGATCTATTCATTTGTTTCTCCTATTGTGGGAGTAGGTAAATTGGAGAATACGTATTCACCTACCCCCTATGTCCATGACAAAAGAGAGAGATTGTGTAACATGGACACTAAAACGGTATCTCGTCATCTATTGAATCATTACTTGTTTTCTCAGTATTATCAAGAGTTTCTTTTGTCTGAGGTTCAGAGAACTGAAGGCTCATATATTTTTTATCTTGATATTCTTTTACCCAGGCAGCAATACGATTATGTTTTACATTCCATGAATCATTTAACTTTCCGGTATAGTCTGGTGCATTTTGATTTGTGCTTTCGTTAGGAAAAACTGCACACAATTCAGTATAGAACTTTATAATATCTACACCTTGTTTTGTTTTACCTTTGACAACAACGACTTTGTGTTTTGATTTTTCAATGTCGATCTCACCTTGTAGTATGTATTTTTGATCTGCGAATGGTGGGAAAACGGCTCCACTATTCTCACTATCATATTCTTTGTCTGACATATTAACCTCCTATATTGTCTTTCTTTTTCCAGTTGATGCAAAATCACCATCATCTTCTGTGCTTTTATCTGGTGTTAAGTTCAGCATAGTTTGCAATGAATACCTACGCATATACGTAATAGCACTACCAGTTCCTTGTGGTCCACGATTCATACCATTAAGTACAATCTCAGATTTCATTTCTGTTTTGGTAGTAATATGAATCAATCTTGTAACCAGTATATCCACTGGTACACCAGTAGTAAAATCAACACGTATTTCATGGTTGATAAATACACCTTCTGCAAATAAAGCCATCTCTACTGAATCCATAATATCTTTGATAGTAGAGTGCGTACCGTATTGTGCTTTACCAGATTGTTTTATTGGTTTGAATTTTGTTCTTGCAGCTTCTACTGCAATATAAATACTTGTATGGTCACCCATTTCTCTCTCCTTTGTTTGATGAGATTCTAATAGAACCTCGTTTGTCTTTCTTTAGTGATAGTTGCTCACAGTATACCTCTCTTTCATTTGCAAGCATTAGTGATTTTAATTCTTTCTTTGCTACTTCATGTTTGGTAGCTTGTTCTTGTGTTTCTAAATATGTATGTGCAAGACTTACAAAGTGATTGTCTTTCGAAGCATCACGTCTAACCATATCATCTACAAGAATGTCATTTGTATCTACTGGCTCATAGTCTATATCATCTGGTGGTGTATCATTTTTTACATGATCCCAAAACAATCTGATCTTTACCATCATGTTAGTATAATAACCTTGATGAAATGAAATCTTTTTGTAATCAAATCTTACATTTCCAAATTTATTAGCAAAGTAACAATCATTATATCCAGATACACCAAGATAGAATTGTATTTGTGGCATATAGTTTTGTAATTGTTTGTCAAAGTTATTAAACTGATTTGTTTCTTTAGCTTCCACAATCGCCGACTGACTCTTGATGGTCGCGTCGATTGTTCCTTTGAGTGGAACTCCATGATGATCTTTGTATACAGATACTTGTTGTTTATCAATACTCAACTGGCTCTGTTTTTCGAACCAGTTAAGTATGAACTGCTCATTCCAAACTCCAGATTGTACTGTAAAATTATTTGACAAATCATCTGGCTGCACTTTACCAGTTTTGATTTCCCATAGTTTTTGCCAGTTACCATGCATAATCTGCACAGCATCTGATCCACCGATAAAACCGATTCTCTCCATCTCTCTCTCCTTTTTTTTATGATATACTATTTACAATTATTTGCAACTAATATATTATTTTAATGTTTATATCGTCATAATATAACGTGCCTACTCAAACTAGGGTAACTTTTTGTTGCCCTTTTTTTTCTCTTCTTCCCAATCAATATGAAATGACTCGACCACTTCATCTGGTCTGATAAATTCTTGTGGCACATATGGTAACGATATCTCAACTTCTTTTGGTTTCTTTAACCATCTATCGTGAAATACTTTTATTTTATGGCTGTACTTTTTTATATCCATAATACTCTATCCTTGGTCTTTCTAATGGTAGTTTCTCTAAATAAAATTCTTCATACTTGTATGTCTTATGACACTTGTATCCCTCGCCATAGATTTTATCTGACCACATCTGGCAAGCTTCTTCAGTATCAAAGTGCATAACAGTAAGTAAACTATATAAAACTATTTTATTCATGTAAACAAATCTCCTTGTGCTGGTGGTTCTCCAAGTTCACTAAGTATATATTCTTTTAGTTCGTTGGCTTTAATATACTCACTAGCATCTCTTCTCATTATATGACCAGAGCGATAGCCAGTGCTTGTAGTTGGTAATTTAATAGTATCTTCTGCATAGAAAAGACCATTCTTTTGTTTTACAAATTCTACTTTATTACCTCTTGCTTGGTATTCATAACAATGATGATGTGACCCACCATTTCTCTGTAGACAATAACCAAAGTGTTCGATCTTCACATCAATCTTTATTTTGTTCCATTCTATTTCAAATGTTTCTACATTTGTATCTTCAACAAATGTCCATAAATCTGAATGTTTGTTATGCCACCAATCATATTTACAAAATTTTTCATGAACAAATTTGTTGGCATCTTCTTCATAGGTTTCTTCACCTTTACGGTACCTGCAATCTCCACCGTGTTTACTCCATATATATTCTGATATGTAGAATCTTTTACCAGATTCATTGAGTACTTCAGCTACATAATCAAGTGGTATTATTGGTGATGGCATTTGTATTCTCCCTTTTGTCAATGTTAATCAGTATATCTTCTCTCCGTTTTTTTCTTGGATTTGTTATGGCAGCTATCTCTGACCATGATGGAAACTCTTTTTGATTTTCCAAAACGTATTCCAAAGCATAGATTGTTATGTCAGCCGGAACATCTGATAGTTTATAAGCCATTGATTTGATACGAACTGCAATATCATCTGGTGAAGTAAACCCAAAAGGCATCTTCATTAGCGTTGTAAGGTGCGTCAGGCGTTGAATCAGCTCTTCCATAGGTAAAGGTACCAGTTTTTCTAATACGGCTGTCCTCGCACGTTTATATACATCTTCTGTTGGCAGATAAATATTGGTATATTTGGAGTCAGTTGTGCAGTTTGTTATGGAGTCTAGCATATATCGAAGAGCCAGATCGGTTTCCGCTGGATACTTTATCTTTTTTAAATTGCTCAAAGCGTTTGTCTTTTGCTTGGAAGTTAACTGCATTTCTGATCCAGTTGAGGTACGCTCTTTCTGGGTCGACAAAGACACTCCCTTTTGCAAGGTGGTAGTTAATGAACTTATCGGTTTCATTGTCATAATCTATTTCTCCATACTTTTCTTTGAGATTTGATAAGCACTTTGACGATGGTTTCCAACCATCATTCAAAGACTTTCTTCTTCTATTTGTTTTTGATAGGTTAGATGATAGGTTAGTATCCGTCTGTCGGAGTACCCCCTCTGACTCTCGGAGTACTCCTAGATTTACAGTATAAATGTTTGACTTATTATGTGTACCTGATATTCTAGATATGTAACCATGTTCCTCTAGCCAGTTTAGTTTCACATACAGTGTTGATTCACTTATGCTTGTACGTTTTGATAATGTTTTGACACTTGGAAAACATGATCTGGTTTCTTCGTTTGCATAATCAGCAAGACAAAGTAGTAACCACTTTGCATACGGATCAGGTATTTCCAATTTCATTGCATGAGCCATCAATATAAATGACATATTATTCCCCTATTAATTTTACAAATTGTTCCCCACTCATGATGACAAGAGTGTTTGGTTTACCTACCTTTCTTTTATACAACGCTATGTCACGTTTGTCTAACACATTGAAAGGATTAGGAAAATTACTTTTATCTCTGTACTTTACTTCAGCTACCAGTCGTTGCCCTTTGACGTTGAGGATGATATCTCCTGAGTATTCTCCTCCCAATGATCCAGACAACGGTTGACGTTTTGCTTTGAAGCCTTGCGACGTAAACCATTTGACGAACCACCTTTCATGGTAGCTTCCTTTGTTGCGATTTTTGTTTGCCATATGTCCCTCTGATAACAATCCAAACATATTAAATAATGTTTAGTAGGTGTAATACTTTTTAGAATAGCTACAAATAAATCTGTATAAACAGAACAAGATTCACAAGTTATTTTCTTTGATTTTATTTTTTTCTTTGATCTCGATTTGTAACCCAAGAGATTCTACCCAGCAACAAAAGTTATATAAGCTTGGAGTCTTACTATTATTCTCCCATCTTTGCAAGGTAGTTCTATCAACACCAATGACATGAGCCAGCTGCTCTTGACTCATGCCATTAGCTTTACGTTGATTAGATAATTGAGAAGTCAGGTTCATATTTGATTGTTTTATGGACAAACAAACCATCCTTCGTTGGGTGATTGTGTACAAAATACCTTGAGTAGTACGTCATCATTTCGTTTGGCATCTTGTATGGCTCAAGCTTTTCACCTTTGTTGTTGACTGTTTTGATACGATAATCCAGTCGCATTTGTTCAAAGACAAAACGTGCATTGAGTCCACGATCTACATACCGTGAATAGTTTAGTATTCTTTTTTCAAACTCAGGGTATATATGTGGATTGTTTTTATGAAACTCAATCCAGTTTTTAAAATGATTATTCTCTTTCGCCATGTTTGATTCTCCATTTGTTAATTAAATCCCATAGTTGTTCAGCAAACTCATATCTGCCAGCTAGCATACCTTCATAAAAACCATCAACATCATTGATATGTCTTTCATGTTTAGCATACTCATGTAGCTCTGCATCTATATCAGCTTGTATATAATCCATCAATGTCATCTTCATTGTATTATCCTACAAATATATTATTATGGTGAGCTGATATTATTGCAAAGATTTCTGGTGTCCAATATAAGTCACGTTCAATACGTAGTCCCATTGGACCAACATATTCTTCTAACTCTGATCTATGAAACATTCCGTATTCTATTTCATGTCCAACTACTAAGCCAAAACAATATCCATCTTCATCCATAGAGAATGGATACCAAGTCCAGCTTCCATGTGGTGTAAAGAATTTGCACACTGGTTCTGCTTTAGCTAGTGGTACGTCACCTAGCTTTGCATTTGATTTTAGTTTCTTGATTATATCGTCAGTAAATAATTTCATAACTATACTCCTTGTTGGTTATGTATTTCATTCCACAGTTCATTGATATGATCTGCAATGTAGTTCATTGAACCAAGCGTAGGATTCTTTTTTCCTTCGTTGATTGCATATGATACTATCATACTTAGTTCTTCTACGTGTGAAGCATTTTTGATTTTTGATTCTATGAGCCACCATGTGTTCATAGCTTCATCATGTAATAAAGTATCTTTGACTCTACCCATTTTTGTTCTCCCATGTTTTGTATCCTGGCATAGCATGAGCCATGATCTTGTCTAGATTAATATCTTCATTGAGTCTTTGAGCATCTTGTTTATTTTCGTATTCTTTACACAACATTTTACTTTCAATACTATCAATTGTTAGTTTGTTTATCATTTCGATTACGGCACCTTCATGCGAATTGTAGTAGCTTGCATAGTATCTGATTGCTGCTTGAAACTTTGAGTCTTTGAGTTTGTCCAAAAACTTTTCTGCATCAAGTGGATGATCGAATAAGTTTGTAAATTCTTTTACAATTTCTGGTATATATTTCTGTTGATTTTTGTTCATGTTCTCTCTCCTTTATGAACTTGTTTGATTTACGTACAAAAAGTTTACTATCAAAATATATTTGAATCAATAAACATAATTGCTTTTCCATGCTAGAACCTCTGAAACCTCCAGGCCGACTTGAAGTTTGTAGTAGTAGCCGTGTTGTTTAGTTCACGACTACTACAATGATTACTTATATTTTATGCAAGACTTACCCATACGATTATTATTACGAATACGATTAAGCCTTTTAGTATTTCTCTTATCAATTGATTTCTCCATTAATGCTTCATCTAATATTATCCATCCGAATACAACCCATATCATTGAGTTGAGCATGAATATTGTAGCTAACCAATTATCTAGCCACATGAATATCCATATGAATAAGAAGCCAGCACATATATTAGCTAGCCCATACCATTTATTAGTTAACATCCCCATCTGCTATATTCCCCTTTCAATTCTTTACTTGTATAATGATTTACATCTGCTGGTAAACAACCCTCTTTCTCTATATCTTCTAGTTTCCATACTGCTCTATCATAAATGTCTTTCATTCTTGCATTCATGTATAACCAATCGTTATAGTTCATTTCTATTTTGAAGTCTGGGTCATATGGATCAGTATCATCATACCATTTCTTTTTAGTATCTTCTATTAATCTTCTATGACAATTCTTTATACCTATGATACTATTTAATAGACTCTGTATTTCATCATATTGTGCTTTTAGTTTTTTAAATGAATTGTATCCCATTTTATTCTCCATGTTTTGTATGAGTGGGCTGTTACACCCACCCATGTTAGTGATTAACTATTTAGTTCTTCATTTATTTCTTTTGCTTCTTTATCAAGCATCTCGTTAGCTCCTTCCATCATTTCAACTCCTTTCTTAGCTAGGAACTGAGCTACTCTATCATTGATGTTTGCTCTCTCTTTCTCTGGTGCTTTTGGTTTAGCCCATTGTATACCAGTTGTGTTCTTGAACTCTGGTCGAGTACCAACTTTTACTGTATCAATACCAGCCTTGTTACATAAGCCAGCTACTCTATCCATATCAAGTACGATAGCATTGTATAGTTTTTGCATTGCATCAATCTCTGCTTTGGCATCAACGATACGTAACTTAGCTAGTTCAAGACTATCTTGTGCATCTTCCATATTGTTCATTAATACAGTAATGCTTTCACCATACATAGTAGTACCATCTTGATTTCGTGCAATGCGTGTATCATTGTGTACTTCACCATTAGTATGTGCAAGTTCAGCAGTGATCTTTTGGTCAAGAGTAGCAATCTTACCCTCATGGTAATCAACTGTACCATTTAGTCTTTCTACATAGTGAATAAGACCAGTTACTGCATTCTTTACTACACCATCAATTCCAGTACGAGTACCTTCATTTCTTTCGTGTAGCTTCTTGTGTATATTATATGCCATAGTATTTAGCATATAGTAGTGTGTTGTATTAGTTAGTTTATCACATACTTTAGTTAGTTCTTTATTGAATATAGTCATAATATATCTCCTTTTTTTAACTATATGTTTACGTGTGGTCAGAGTATAGAACTGTATGCATAGTGACCATTTATGCTATACGTTAGTCCTATACTCTAGTCGTTAGACCATCCTACATACTTAGTAGAAAATAGTCCTGCGACTATCGACCTTAAGACTTTGGAGTGACGTGTCTGTCAACAAGAAAAATTGACTACATTTTGTTGCACCGAAGCATGACGTGCGACAACAATGTAGCAATAACACCGCTGGGTTTGTGTGCAATGTAAATCCAAAGTTTCGTTAGGAGCTTTGGTTGTTTCCTTAGAAACAAGCAGCAATGGTTTAGCTATGTGACTACGGCAAGGCAGTATTTTCTTGTTTACATACTCGTTGCTCTAACAGTCATCATTCGTATGATACAATATCGCATGGCGCTCATTTTATAATAAGTCATATTCTACAGTACATCATTACGTAGTTTTGATGTTCAATATAAAATTGAAGGAAAATAGTGACACTTACTCTAGAAATGGAACCGCTTTCATTTCTAAGTCAGTTTTGCTATTTTATCTCGATTTTCATGCGATAAGGATGGAAGCCCGTAGGGTCAAGACATGAAGTGGCTTGATTCACGACAGCCTGTTAAATCGCCCAACAGGATAAATATGCTCTTGACAATAACTAGTTGATAATGATCTAAATAAAACATCAATAGGAGAATAAAACATGAACGAACTAACAAAAGAACTAACACCAAGACAGATACTATTAGTAGATACATTAGTAGCAACTGGATGTACCATAACCGAAGCATCACAAATAGCTGGATATGCAAAGGGAGATAGTGGTAGAGTCAGTGCTAGCAAGGCATTACGTACACACAAGGTACAACAATATATGCAATCATTAGTCATGAATAGTATAGGATTGAATGCTACGAAAGCTAGTATAAGACTGATGCAACTAAGTGAATCAGCTAAGAGTGAGTATGTGCAACTAGAAGCTAGCAAAGACATACTGGATAGAGCTGGATATAAAGCACCAGACAAGCATATGCATCTACACGCTGGTGACATAAAAGTGTCTATCGATCTAGGATAGTACAGGTGTAGTGGGGGAGGAAAACTAGCATACCCCACCCTACAATGGATACCTCACTAACATTTTTTTCTTGAAAAGCTCGTTAAAATATTTATGGTTATTGTTGAATGTGAGGTGACTATGGCTAAAACTCCAGCTTGGCAAAGAAAAGAAGGTAAGAATCCTAAAGGTGGTTTGAATGCTAAAGGCAGAGCAAGCTATAAGAAAGGTACTCTTAAGCCACCAGTAAAGAGTGGTGATAATCCTAGACGTGCTTCTTTCTTAGCAAGGATGGGTGGAATGCGTGGTCCAGAAAGAGATTCTAAGGGAAAGCCAACTAGACTTCTTCTTAGTTTGAGAGCTTGGGGTGCTAGTTCGAAGGCAGATGCTAGAGCCAAAGCAAGAGCAATCAGTAAAAGGAATAAAGCATAATGGCAGTAAACGCAGCTGGTAATTATACCAAACCTTCTATGAGAAAGAGTTTATTCAACAGAATCAAAGCTGGTGGGAAAGGTGGCAAACCTGGTCAATGGTCAGCAAGAAAAGCACAGATGCTAGCTAGGATGTATAAAGCCAAAGGTGGAGGATATAAGTGAAGCTTACTCCAGAAGAAGTTAAAGCAAGAATTGTTACTAACTTTCCAAAGCTTGGAACTGAATTTGCTGGTATAGCAGAAGATGCTATTGAATTAAGAAGGCTTGGTTTTGATGAAGATCAAATGGAAGTTTATAAATGGGGAAGAAGTGTAGGTTGGGATCATAGGAAGTCAGTTGATTATACAATTCGTGTTTCTCCACCAAAGACTCCAGAAGTAACTGGAAATAAAAAGTATCCTTCTGAGGGAATGTTTTAATGAAAGCACCACAGAGATCATTATTTAACTGGGGTAAACAAAAGTGGAGAACATCTGATGGTTCTCCATCTAAAGGAAAGAAAAGATATTTACCAGATGCAGCTTGGAAAAGTTTAAGTGCATCAGAGAAAGCTGCAACAAATAGAGCAAAGGCGAAAGGTAATAGAGCTGGTAAACAGTTTGTAAAACAACCTAAGAATATTGCTAAGAAAGTGAGGAAGTATCGAACATGAATATGTTATTTAAAATATTATTTTTTTGGTTGCCTTCGAGGAAGGCTAAGCCAACTCCACCAAAACCTAAACCACAACGTACCCAACGTACTAAACGTACTAAAAAGAAATGAGTTTTACACATAAACTAAATCAAGAAGAACGTAGAATACTTCGACACGTTGTAAAGACAGTACATTTGAAATATCATCCTAAACAGTTTTGTACAGATTATGAAGCAGATAAGCTTATCGCAACTATTGTTCCAGAGGTTATTGAGAAGCTAATCAAAACTGGTGTAGATTTTAAAATAGATAAATTATAGAGAGAGAGAATGGCAGAATTTACATATAAACCAGATGGTGATGTATTAAAAAAATTTATGAAAGGTAAGAGTTTTTTTCGTGGAATACGTGGACCAGTTGGTTCTGGTAAATCCGTTGCTTGTTGTGTTGAGGTATTTCGAAGAAGTCTTGAACAAAAGAAAAATAATGATGGCATACGAAAAAGCAGATGGGCTATCATAAGAAACACAAACCCACAATTAAGAACAACTACAATTAAAACTTGGTTAGATTGGTTTCCAGAAAACACATGGGGAAAGTTCCATTGGTCTGTTCCATACACTCATCATATACAGAAAGGTGATTTGGATATTGAGGTTCTTTTCCTTGCTTTAGATAGACCAGAGGATGTAAAGAAACTTCTTTCTTTGGAATTAACTGGTATCTGGATTAACGAAGCAAGAGAAGTACCTAAGAGTATTATTGATGCTTGTACTATGCGTGTTGGTCGTTATCCTTCTATGCGTGAGGGTGGTCCAAGTTGGTCTGGTGTGATAGCAGATACCAATGCTCCAGAAGAAGATCATTGGTGGGCGATCATGGCTGGTGAGGTTCCGATACCAGATCATATTCCAAAAGAACAAGCAAAGATGTTAATCAAGCCTGATAACTGGTCTTTCTATATTCAACCACCAGCTATGGTAGAAAAGCTGGATGATAAAGGTGATGTAAATAGTTATTCAAATAATAATAAAGCTGAGAATAAAATAAATATATTAGATTCCTATTATGAGAATCTTATAAGAGGTAAAACTAAAAGCTGGATAGATGTATATGTAATGAATAGATTAGGATCAATACAGGAAGGTAAACCTGTTTATCCTCAGTTTGTGAGTGAAACGCATATTGCTGATGAAGAAATACCTATTGCTGTGGGTGTTCCTTTATATATTGGAATTGACTTTGGACTTACACCGGCTGCTGTCTTTGGTCAGAAAGTAAGAGGTCGTTGGTTAATACAATCAGAGATAGTAGCGATTGATATGGGTATTGTTCGATTTGCAGAACTATTACGACAAGAGATAGCTACACGTTTCTCTGGTTTAGATGTAAATATATTTGGTGATCCAGCTGGTGACTTCAGAGCGCAAACAGATGAATCAACTCCATTTCAAATATTACGTGGTGCTGGTCTTAGAGCTACACCAGCTCCTTCGAATAGTGTTGATCTTAGGTTAGAATCTGTAGCTTCTCAGCTTAACAAGATGGCAGATGGTCAACCAGCTTTCTTGATTGATAGGCGTTGTCCTTCTTTGATTAAAGGTTTTCAAGGTGGGTACTGCTATAGACGTATGCAAGTATCAGGAGAGCGATTTGATGATAAACCAGAAAAGAATATGTATTCACATATACATGATGCATTACAGTATCTAATGTTAGGTGCTGGAGAAGGTAGACAATTAATTTCTGGACAAAAACCCCTATCTTCGTTTAATGCTAAAAGAGAGTATGACATATTTAGAAAAACAACAATTAGACGCTCTAGTAATTTTTGGGCGAGAATGTAGGAGGTAACAATGTGTTTTGCTGGTGGTGGTAGTTCTCAAGCTACACAAATTGATCCAAGTATCCAAGCTCAACAAGAAGCTGATAAAGCAAAAGCTGATGCTAAAACAACAGAAATGAAAGAGTCTGCAATACAATCTAGTGTTGCTGCAAACAAACCTTTGGTTGCAAGTTCATCTCCTACAATGACATCAATGCCTACTCAAAGTGATGCCAATCCTTTTTCTGGAGAGTTTGCTAGTGACATGGTAAAGCAGGATACAATTAACAAAAGAGCGCAAGGAACAGTTTTACGAAGAAGAAAGAGAAGTGGGAGAGGTTCTTTATTTACTGGTCAAGGTGGAGGAATTGGCTTTTACTCTAAATATAGGTAAATAATATGCATGATAAAATAGCAAAAAGTTATATTGAAAAATACGAAAAAGCTAAAACGCATAGAGAAAGTTTCATTCCTTTNCATTTGAAGAATGTTATGAATANNCTNTGCCACAAAGAGAATCTTTTTATACTGAGTCTATTGGTAGAAGAAGATCAGATCGTATCTTTGATGAAACAGCAGTAGTAGGAGTACAAGAATTTGCTAGTAGATTACAATCAGGTATTGTTCCTAACTATGCAAGATGGGCAGACTTTGTNGCNGGTTCTGAAATNCCAAAAGAATGANNANANANAAGTNAATNTNTTATTAGATNAAGTNACAGAATATGTNTTTGAGATATTACAAAACTCAAACTTTTCACAAGAAGTACATGAAACATTTTTAGATTGTGCAGTAGGTACAGGTGTACTTTTAGTAGAAGAGGGAGATGCAATACAGCCAGTAAAATTTAAAGCAATACCATTACCACAAATAGTTTTAGACTCAGGNTTTGATGACAAGGTAGATCATATCTACAGAAAAAGAATGATACGAATGAAAGAATTATTAATAGCATATCCTAATGGAACACTATCTGAAAAAATGAAAATGGATATGGAGAAGATGGGCGAAACAGAATGTGAGATAGTAGAAATAGTTTATAGAGATTATTCAAATACAAAAGAAGAACAGCATAAGTTTTGTGTTATAGCACCAATGTATGAACATGAAATAACACAACAAACATTTAAAGGTTTAGGTTCTAATCCATATATTATTTATAGATGGTCTAAAGTAGCAGGAGAAGTTTATGGAAGAGGCCCANTNCAATTAGCATTACCNGCAATNAAAACTTCTAACTTAGTTATAGANTTAATTTTAGAAAATGCACAAATGTCTATNTCAGGAATGTATCAAGTAGAAGATGATGGAGTTATAAATGTAGATAACATATCNCTNATTCCNGGNACNATNATTCCAAAAGCTATGGGATCATCAGGACTACAACCAATAGCACCAGCAGGTAATTTTAATGTNAGTGATTTAGTATTAAGAGATATGAGAACTAATATTAAAAAAGCATTATACAATGAAATGTTAGGAGTAGCTAATGAGAAAACTCCTATGTCTGCAACAGAAGTAGCAGAAAGAATGGCTGATTTATCAAGACAAATAGGAGCGGCATTTGGTAGATTACAAGCTGAATTAGTTAATCCTGTTTTACAAAGAGTAATATATATTCTAAAGAAACAAGGTAGAATTAAAATACCAGTAGTTAATGGTAGAGAAATAAAAATTAAATCTTCTTCTCCACTAGCACAAGCACAGCATCAACAAGATGTAGCAACACTAGATAGATTCTTAGGAATGGTACAACAAAGAGTTGGGCCACAGTTATTAAATGTTTTAATTAAACAAGATGAGGCGGCTAAGTTTGTTGCTAAAAAATTGGGAGTGCCTGAAGAATTAATTAGATC
>FUFK010038097.1_pt1 | contig 101098 bp, 76 predicted proteins | sample 1021851 | NCBI WGS metagenome assembly FUFK01 (sample SAMEA51879418, study PRJEB19060) | metagenome
TTCCCCCCGCCCCTGGAATTTTTGACCGCGCAGCTTGCCGCCGTTTTTGATGACGTCACGGTTGACGCCGTGAAAATCGGCATGCTCGGCGACGCAGACACGATCCGCACCGTCCGCACCTGGCTGAGCGAGCATCCGGTGCCCGTGGTTGTGCTCGACCCGGTCATGATTGCTTCCAGCGGTGACCGCCTGCTGCAGGCGGAAGCGGAGCAGGCGCTGCGCGATCTCGTGCCGCTCGTGAATGTGATTACCCCGAACATTCCGGAGCTTGCCGTGCTCTGTGAGAAGGAGCCCGCCCAGACTTTCGATGAGGCGCACGAGCAGGCGGCGAACCTTGCGGCGGCGACCGGAACTACCGTGATTGTGAAGGGCGGCCACCTGTGTGGTCAGGACGCCGGTAACACCGCGGTCTTCCCGGACGGCACCTGCGCGCACGTGCGCACCCCGCGTCTGGACAGCCGCAATACGCACGGCACCGGATGCTCCCTATCCTCTTCGCTGGCAACCCGCCTGGGAGTGGAGCTGCTCCAGCACGCCGAAGTCGCAGAACACACCGCAGAGCAGAGCGTTCTGACCAGCGAAGACACCCACCGCGCCCTGCAGTGGAGCACCCGCTGGCTCCACGAATCCATTGCCGCAGGTGCCGGGCTACAGGTCGGCTCCGGTGAGGGCCACGGCCCGGTGGACCACGCCGCCCGTGCCCGCCGCCTGGAGGCTGCCGCCTCCGCATACCCGTGGCATCACCTGCTCGCCACCACCGACTCTGAGGGCAATACTCTGGACGGCACCAGTCCGGAACGTCTGCTGCCGGTCAGCCCCGTACCTGCCGGTGAAGCCGTCGTAAAGCCCGCCGGTCCCTGGACCGCCGCCCTCTGGGCAGCCGGTGGCGAAACCTGGCACCAGATCCTGGACCTGCCCTTCGTGCGTGCCCTCGGTGACGGAACCCTCGACGAGGACCTGTTCGCCTTCTACCTGGACCAGGACGCCCTTTACCTGCGCGACTATTCGCGTGCGCTCGCGACTCTCTCGGCACGTGCTGATGCCGCTGAGGCGCAGGTGCACTGGGCCGCCGGTGCGCATGAGGCGATTGCCGCCGAATCGCAGCTGCACGAGGGCTGGCTGGCGAACCGTGCGCGTCTGGGTGGGCCCTCGCCGATTACGATGGGGTACACGAATTTCCTGCGTGCCTCCGCCGCTGGTGATGATTACGTGGTCGGTGCCGCCGCTATCTTGCCCTGCTACTGGCTGTACGAAGAGGTGGGCGCTGTGCTCTCCTCGCAGAATCATGCGGACCACCCGTACGCGGAGTGGCTGAGTATGTACGGTGGCGAAGAGTTCGCCGCCGACGTGGCGCGTAGCCTCGCGGAGGTGGAGCGTGCGTTTGAGGCGGCTTCACCGGCTCAGCGTGTGCGTGCGGCGCGGGCGTACCTGTCGGCGTGCGTGTACGAGCGTGAGTTCTTTGACCAGGCACACCGAGCATTGCGTTAGTTTGCCGGGCGCTGTGCTAGACGACGTGCGCTGCGTGAGGGGTTGCACCGCAGCCAGCCCGCAGGTGCTTTAGGCGCCGATTTTTGGGCTGAATACCGCCCCGGCATGGCGTGAGATAGGTGATTGATGCTTCACTCAAGCTACCGCCGGTTCGGTGGTTGTGCCGGTTATGCTTAAGGCGTCGGTGAAAACCGTTTGCGGCAGGATTCCGGCCCTCACCCAACTGGCTGATGTACCTGCCGCGCCCGCACCTCTACGGCGTGTAACCGACCAGTTTGGCCCGTCGCAACCACCTCATCCAACCCCCGCGGCGGGTCAAACGCCTTCCTCTAGCTTTTGCGAAGAATGTTCGGCATAGAAATATCCCGTGCAGATACTCTCATCTGCACGGGATATTTCTATATGTCTAACCGTTGCGAATCAGCCGCCGCGGCTAGTGCATCAGGCTAATGCGTCAGGGAAGGGGAGAAGCGCCTACTTGCCTACTTGCTCTCACCCTTGAGCGCGCCCACGAGCGGACCAATCACGTCCATGGGCAGCGGGAAGACCACGGTCGAGTTCTGGTCGGCACCCAGCTCCAGCAGGGTCTGCAGGTAACGCAGCTGCAGGGAAGCGGGGGACTGGCTCAGAATGTCGGACGCTTCCTTCAGCTCGCTCGAAGCCTCCAGCTCACCGCGTGCCGAAATAATCTTTGCACGGCGCTCACGCTCAGCCTCAGCCTCGCGAGCCATGGCGCGCTGCATAGCCTCGGGAATCTCAACGTCCTTAATTTCGACGAGCTCCACCTGAATACCCCACGGCTCGGTGCGCGAACCGATGATGGAACGCAGGTCCTCGTTCAGGTCCTCGCGGTGTGCGAGCAGGGTGTCCAGGTCAACGCGACCGAGCAGGGAACGCAGGGTAGTCTGCGCGATCTGGCTGGTGGCAATCGGGTAGTTCTCAACCTCAAGCACCGCGTTCTTGGCGTTGGTCACGCGGAAGAGAACCACGGCGTTCACGCGGGCGGGAACGTTGTCCTTGGTGATGACTTCCTGCGGGGGAATGGTCAGGGTGATAACACGCATATCAACGCGCTGCAGGGAATCAACGAGGGGGAAGACGACGTTCAGGCCGGGCTTCAGCTCCGAACGCAGGTGACCGAAGCGGAAAGAGATGCCACGCTCGTATTCGGGGATGACGCGGAACATACGAATCAGAATAAAAAGAACAATGACGGCAACTGGGATGAGGATAGTTGCCAGAGTGACGGGATCCATGGTTTTCCTTCACAAGTATTGGGGGAGGACGGTATGTGTGCCCACCTGCCCGCGCCTCGTACGGTGCAGGTAGTAGGGGGTGCCCGGTAACCGGGNNGGGGGGGGGGAGTTTTGGGAGGGGAATTTTCCGTCCCGGCGTACATCGCGGCGGTCGGTGCTTTAGCGGCACCCCGCATGGAAAACTCAAAAGAGGAATAAAAGAGAAATCCATGCAGGGTGGCCGTCGAAGCCAACAGACGGGACCAATCGACCGGTCAGCCGCCGGAACGGAAAAACTTGTGCAGCGCTACTTCTTCGCCATCTGCTCTGCCAGCTTTTCGGCAGCCTCAACCTCAGCCAGGTTCTGCTCCTGCAGGACCTCATTCGTGGTCTTGTGCAGTCGCTTAACCGAGGTGCCGGTACCGCTCCATGCGGGGCGGTCCGGGTCGAGGGCAGAGGTACGAACCGGCAGGGTTGCCTCCGCAATCATCTGCTTGCGGGTCTGCTCGGTACGGCGCTTACGCTCATTCGACACGCCACCCCACTTCGCCGCGAAACGGTCCATCTTCACGTTCACCGATTCGTCAGCGGTGGATGCGTGAATATGCTTCGGATCGTTCTCGAAGTTCGCGGGGGAACGCATGAGCTTCACAGCCAGCGGGTAGGTCAGCGACAGGCAGACCACCGCGGCGGCACCCTCCACCAGAAGCTCCAGCGGGGAGTGCCAGACGATGGCGGCACCAATCAGGATGACCACGCCCAGCAGCGAGACAGCAACCGCCAGCCCGCGGTGGAAACGACCCGACTCGGAGTAGGGCCATTCATCCACTTCGCGGGTGAGCTCGCGGCCGTTCGCCGAGACGGTGCAGCTGTCCTTAATCGGGCAGGTGTTGCACACGCTGGGCTTGGCGCGGTAACGCATCACTCGGTTATCCGAGTCGAATGCGGTCGCCCACAGCCACTGGTCTTCGGGGCAGAGCCACGCGTCGCTCTCTTGGTGGTAGGTGAACCCGAAGGTTCGCGCCGCCACCATGCGCTGGCTGGTGCGCTTGGCGAGAATATCGAAGCCCCAACCCACGGCGACCAGGCCGAGCGCGTACACGCAGGCCAGCCACACGAGGAAAGAAACTCCAGCAATCTGCTCAGGCATGGTTAGCCTCGACGATCGCTACGGTAGGGGCTGGTCTGCTCGGGCAGTTCCTCGGCAGCCTTAGCGCCGGCGAACTCTGCGATGCGAGCGTCCTCAACCACCTCGTACAGCGGCGGTTCGGGCAGCTCCAGGACGGTTTCCTTAGCGTTCTTGGAGAAGATCTCCTTGATACCCAGCAGAGCCAGCTTAATCAGCGGGATAATGCCGACCAGGAAGATGACGTCACCAGGCATACGCATCCAACCCATCACGGCGGAAGCGCCGTCGTGAATGAACGCGAAGGAACGAGCCTCGTAGTAGCCTTCACCCACGGACTTGTACAGCTGAGCAATACCCAGCGGCAGCAGCGAGATGAAGGACATCCACAGCAGACCAATGTTCAGGGTCCAGAAGGAGAACTTCAGACCCTTCTCAGGCCACTTGTCCTCAGGGAGCAGGTAGCGCAGACCAAACACCGCGAACGCAATCGCGAGCATACCGTACACACCCATCATGGATGCGTGTGCGTGGTTTGCGGTCAGCGCCGTACCAATCTCGAAGTAGGACACGATCGGCAGGTTAATCAGGAAGCCGAACACACCCGCGCCGAGGAAGTTCCAGAAGCCCACAGCAATCAGGAACATAACAGCCCAACGGTGCGGGAAAGGCTTGGTGCGGTTGGAGTACTGGCGAGCACCCAGCTGCATGAAGCCCCACGCCTCAACGGTCAGGAAGGTCAGCGGGATAACCTCAGCAGCCGAGAAGAACGCACCGAATGCCATCTGCTCGGAGGGGGTACCGACGAAGTAGGTGTGGTGCAGAGTACCGATCACACCACCGACGGAGTAGAGCACGGCGTCCATCATGATGATGGAGATCGCGATGCGCTCGCGGACCACGCCGAGCAGCACGAAGATGTACGCCACCATGACGGTGGTGAAAAGTTCGAGGAAGTCCTCCACCCAGAGGTGAACCACCCAGAATCGCCAGAATTCGGCGACGGTCACGTGAGTACGCTGACCTGCGAGCAGGCCGACCGCGTAGAACATGGGGATAGCGAGGCCGGAGAAGAGGAACAGCCACGGCAGGGAGGTCTTCTTCGAGCCCTTCAGGCGAGCGGAGAGGGTACGCCAGACGATGACGATCCAGATGAACATACCCGCGGTGAGCAGGATCTGGAAGAATCGCGGCAGGTCCAGGAACTCCCACTGCTGCGAGAAGAAGCCGGTGAATTCCTTGGGGATGAGGCCCTTCTGGGAGAACCATTCGTTCAGCAGCGAGCCGAGGACCACGAAGACCACGGCGCCGATGAGAACGTAGGTGAGCAGGCCCTGCTTCTTGGGTTCGCGGCGGGTAATCAGCGGGGCGATGAAGATACCGCCCGCCAGGAACGCGCCTGCGGTCCAGAAGAGGGAGAGCTGAAGATGCCAGGTTCGGGATACCGTGTAGGGCAGCAACTGGCCCATGTCGATACCGAAGAATCCGGTGAGTTCTTCACGGTAGTGCTCGGTGAGCGCACCCACCAGAGCCTGCAGCAGGAACAGCACCAGGATCGTTGCGAAGAGCAGGCAGGCTGCCTTCTGCGAGGGGGTCAGGCGAACTTCGTCGGGCTGACGGAAGTCGAGGACGGGTGCCTCTTCCGCGTGCCAGCCGATAGCGCGGGACCAGCGGCCGTAGATGGCGAACATCAGACCGGTACCACCGATGAGGGCAATCAGGGAGAGTGCCGACCAGACCATCAGATCCGCGGTGGGCTTGTTGTCCACGTTGGGTTCGGAGGGCCAGTTGTTGGTGTAGGAGTAGGGCTGGTCGGGGCGGTCTGCCGCCGATGCCCACGCGGTCCAGCCGAAGAATGCGACGATGTCGTGCAGTTCTTCGTCGTTCTTAATGGCGTTGGGGAACAGGCCCTGCGAGGTGTCACCCTTCATCAGGGTTTCGCGGTAGTGCTTGAGCATGAGCTGGTAGCCCTTGGTCTCACCAGCGGACCAGGTGATGGTCTTAGTCTGCTCGTCGTACTTGTTCTCCTTGCGCCACTCGTTCTTGACGAGCTCGCGGGGGTCCTGCTTGCCCTGTTCACGGTACTCCTTGACGGCAGCATCGGTGGTCAGGCGCAGGTATTCTGCAGTGTAGTCGGGGCCGAGGTAAGCACCGTGACCCAGAACGGATCCGTACTGCTGCAGGCCGCGTCCCTGGAACAGTTCCTGACCGTGCAGAATCTGCTCTTGGGTTGCGATAGTTTTGCCGTCGTTGCCGACAATTTTATCGGGGAGCGGCATGGAGAGTGCGTAGGTGCGCATTGCGAGGACTGCCATGATGGTGAAGCCCAGGAGCATCACAAACGCAACAGCCTGTACCCAGCCTTTTCCGGCATAGGCACCGACCGTGTCTGAGCGGCGGGCAATCTTTGCTGCCTGCGCACGCGAGACGGGTTTTGTAGCCATAGTGTATGTCTCCAGTGTGCGTGGATTGTGTAGGTGGAGTGGTCCCGACGCACATCCGCTGGAGGGGCGGCTCACTATGTTCAGGGTGAATCGTCCTTGAGGGAGGTGCGACAGCCCACCCTGCTCTCATTTTTGCATATTAAATGCGTATTTACGAAACTTTGCTGACGTATCGTCACAATATGACAGGCGTATTCAGGCATAAAAGCCACAGTTACAAGGCAAAAAAGTTCGAATGTTACGTTGAGGTTGAATCCTTAGCTTCCGTGCTACCTCCCTGCCTGTAATGGGGGAGGAGGCGCCGGGGGCGGAAGTCGTGCAGGCTCCCTCAATCGGGGCTTTTACTCAGGCTCTTACTCGAGCTCCTGCCGGGGTTCTCGCTGAAGTCGTTGGAGGGAGGCGCATCCCAGCATGTGGAAGGGGAGCGCGGCACCCCTCACGTTCCTACACTCGGGTGTGGAATAATAAAACCCGACGCTACTAAACACAGTACAAATTTTTTCAGTACAGATTCTGTGCACCCGCACGGTGCATCATTAGAAGGGGTCACTCACCCCGCATCCACGGCGGACCGCCGCTACAGCCCGCAATCTATCGGCACCTCAGGAGAGTTCACGTGCTTCTCTACAAATCCACCCAGAAAGCAGTCACCGGAATCCTGCGCACCGTCTTCCGCGCCCGCGTGACCGGACTCGAAAACTTCCCCGCCACCGGCCCGGTGATTGTCGCCTCCAACCACCTGTCCTTCCTGGACTCCATCATTATTTCTGCCATGATGCCGCGCCGCGTGGCGTTCCTCGCCAAGGCTGAGTACGTGAATACCCCCGGCCCGCGCGGCAAGATGATGAAGGCATTCTTCGAAGCCGTGGACATCATTCCCGTGAACCGCTCCGACCGTTCCGAATCGCTCAAGGCACTCGACATTGCCCTGGAGAAGCTACAGGAGGGTAAGGTCTTCGGCATTTACCCCGAGGGCACCCGCTCCCGCGACGGCTACCTGTACCGCGGCAAGATTGGTGTGGCGTGGCTGGCGCACATGACCGGCGCGCCCGTGGTTCCGGTCGGTCTGATTGGCACCGACCGCCTGCAGAAGCCCGGCTCGAACATGATTTACCCGCGCCGCTTCACGATTCGTGTGGGTAAGCCGCTCTACTTTGAGAAGACCGGCGAGAAGATGACCGGCAAGCAGCGCCGCGTCACCACCGACACGATCATGAATGAGATTGCTCAGCTGTCCGGTCAGGCGCGCAAGAACGAATACAACGTTTCGCCCTCAGCCGCACGTGACGCAGGTTAGGGCACGCCCCGCCTATACCGCGTAGACTTAAACCGCGCATTCACGCACCGACCCCCGCGCTTTGGGGGAGATGGGTGTAGGATGCGCGGTTTGTCGTATGCGTGAGCCTGGGATGACCCCGGTAACCCAGTAGCGGCAACCCCGCAGAAAGCCCAGTAGAAAGCCCAGTAGAGCGAGGAGAAAGTACCCATGGCAGAGCCTTCCAGCTACCGCCCCGCCCCCGGCGAAATCCCCACCGACCCGGGCGTTTACCGTTTCCGCGATGCTGACGGCCGCGTTATCTACGTGGGCAAGGCGAAGAACCTGCGCAACCGCCTCAACAGCTATTTTGCGTCGCCGCAGACGCTGAGCCCGAAGACCTACGCAATGGTGCATACGGCGGCGAGCGTGGAGTGGACCGTGGTGGCGAGCGAAATGGAGTCGCTGCAGCTCGAATACACCTGGATTAAGGAGTTTTCGCCGCGCTTCAACATTGCGTTCCGTGACGATAAGTCGTACCCGTACCTGGCGATTACCGTCAATGACGTGTACCCGCGCGCCATGGTGACCCGCGGCGAGCGCCGTAAGGGCGTGCGCTATTTTGGTCCGTACTCGCAGGCGTGGGCGATTCGTGAAACCCTGGATGCGCTGCTGCGCGTCTTCCCGGTGCGTACCTGCACGAACGGCGTGTTTAACCGCGCGAAGAATAGCGGCCGGCCCTGCCTGCTCGGTTATATCGATAAGTGTGCGGCGCCGTGCGTGGGCAAGATTAGCCCCGAGGAGCACCGCGAGTTGGCGCGCGGGCTGACCCGGTTTATGGGTGGTGGCGCTGAGAAGCATATCGCCCAGTTGACCGCGGAAATGAAAGCCGCCGCAGCTGATATGGACTTTGAGCGCGCCGCGATTCTTCGTGACGATATTGCCGCGCTGACTAAGGCGTTTGAGCGTAACGCGGTGGTGCTTGGTGCGACCGTGGACGCCGACTTGTTCGCCTACGCGGAGGACGACCTGGAGGCGTCCGTTCAGGTGTTCTTCGTGCGCGGCGGCAGGATTCGCGGCCAGCGCGGCTGGATTGTGGAGAAGGTCAACGACAGCACCGACGCGCAGCTTATTGAGCAGCTGATCGCGCAGGTGTACAGCGATATTGCGGCGAGCCTCGCCTCCCAGAAGGACGCCGAGAAGAGCCTGAACAGCTACGATATTCCGCGTTCCGTGCTCGTGCCGGTGGAGCCCGAGAATAAGGAGCAGCTGGCGTCCTGGCTGGCGGAGGTGCGCGGCGGTCCCGTGGAGATTAGCGTCCCGCAGCGCGGCGACAAAGCAGAACTCATGAAGACGGTCGCCGAGAACGCGCGCCAGTCGCTGACCCTGCACAAGAGCCGCCGAGCCGGTGACTTGACCACCCGTAGCGCCTCCCTCGTGGAGCTGCAGGAGGCGCTCGAACTGCCCGACCCGCTGCTGCGCATCGAGTGCTACGACATTTCGCACGTGCAGGGCACGAACGTGGTCGCGTCCATGGTCGTTTTCGAGGACGGCATGCCCGCGAAGAACGCCTACCGCACCTACAGCATTACCGGCGACGCCGCGCGTGACGATACCGCCAGCATGTACGACGTCATTACGCGCCGCTTCAAGAGGCACCTGGCGCAGCAGGCGGAACGCGAAGCCGCGCCCGTGCACTCCGGCGAGATTGACGCCTCCACGCCCGAGCCTGCGAAGTTCGCCTACCCGCCGAACCTGGTGCTCGTGGACGGCGGCCCGCCGCAGGTGGCTGCCGCATCCGCCGCGCTGAGCGACCTGGGCATTACGGACGTGTACGTCGCCGGCATCGCTAAGCGCCTGGAGGAACTGTGGCTGCCGGACGACGACTACCCGGTCGTGCTGCCGCGCACCTCGCAGGCGCTGTACCTGGTGCAGCGCATCCGCGATGAGGCGCACCGTTTCGCTATCACCTTCCACCGTTCCAAGCGCGGTAAGGCGATGGTCGCCTCCGCCCTGGATGAGGTGCCCGGTCTGGGCGAGGTGAAGCGTTCCGCGCTGATTAAGCATTTCGGGTCGGTGGCTCAGATTAAGCAGGCGAGCGCCGAGGAGCTGACTGCGGTGCCGGGTATCGGTCCGGCGTTGGCTCAGAAGATTCTTGCGGCGCTGACCTAATCCTCTGGCTGGCGCTGGCCTAAGTGCCTGCTGGCGCTGACCTAATCCTCTGGCTGGCGCTGAGTGAAGGCCCGCCCGGGGTGTGAACGCAGCACTCCGCCTCGTAATGGCGCTTAACAAACGTGTCATAATTGAAGGAAACCGTCATCATTACGAGCGCGCTATCTTCGCGCGCCCTCAACCAGTAGAGTGGAAACCGTGAGTAATAACCATCTGCGCCTATTCACCAGCGAGTCGGTGACTGAAGGCCACCCCGATAAGATTTGTGACCAGATTTCTGACGCCATCCTTGACGGCATCATCGCCCAGGACCCCGCAGCGAATGTTGCTGTGGAGACCATGGTAACCACCGGTCAGGTGCATGTTGCTGGTGAGGTGACCACCTCCAGCTACGTCGAAATCCCCTCCATCGTGCGCGAGACCATTCTGGGTATCGGCTACGATTCCTCGACCCGCGGCTTCGACGGCGAGTTCTGCGGCGTGTCCGTGTCCATTGGTGAGCAGTCCCCGGACATTAACGCCGGCGTGTACGAGTCCCTCGAGGTTCGTCANGGTATTGCTGCTGACGAGTACGACCGCCAGGGTGCGGGCGACCAGGGCATCATGTTCGGTTACGCTTCGAACGAGACGAACGTGCTGATGCCCGCCCCGATTTGGCTGGCGCACCGTCTCTCTGAGCGTCTGACCAAGGTCCGTAAGGACGGCCTGCTGACCGAGCTGCGCCCCGACGGCAAGACCCAGGTGACCCTCGGCTACGATTCGAACAACGTGCCTGTCTCCGTGGACACCGTGGTTGTTTCGAGCCAGCACACCGCAAGCTACGACCTGGCTGACCTGCGTGCAGACATTGAGAAGCACGTTATCGCACCGGTTCTGGGCAGCGTCGAGCTGGATTCCTCCAACGCTAAGTTCATTGTGAACCCTGCTGGCCGCTTCGTTCAGGGTGGCCCCGTGGGTGACGCGGGCCTGACCGGCCGCAAGATTATTGTGGACACCTATGGCGGTTCGGCTCGTCACGGTGGTGGCGCGTTCTCCGGTAAGGACCCGTCGAAGGTGGACCGTTCCGCAGCGTACGCAATGCGTTGGGTTGCGAAGAACATTGTGGGTGCCGGTCTTGCCGACCGCGCCGAGGTTCAGGTGGCGTACGCTATCGGCCAGGCAGCGCCGGTCGGTCTGTACGTTGAAACCTTCGGCACCGAGAAGGTCGACCCGATCAAGATTGAGAAGGCTGTGCATGAGGTCTTCGACCTGCGCCCGCTGGCAATCATTAACGAACTGGATCTGCGCCGCCCGATTTACAAGAAGACCGCAGCTCACGGCCACTTCGGTCGTACCGAACCGGAATTCACCTGGGAGCGCCTGAACCGCGTGGATGCACTGCGTTCGGCAGTGTCCTCCTCCTAATATCTGTCAGGGTAGAGGAGCACGCAGATTCGGGTGACTCAGAGCAGTTCTGAATCGAACTCTTCGGCACCGTTGGGTGCTCAGCAGGAATCCCTGCAACAGCTTGACCTGTTGCAGGGATTTCCTGCTCTTCGTGATGCCCTGATTCCTGCCGCCCCGGAGCCGGTAAACGTTGCCGCCGAGTTGGAGGCGAGCGGCGTGCCGAACCCTGTGGCGCGTGTGCGCGTGGATAGCACCCTGCCGCAGGTGGACCGCACGTTTGATTACCGCGTGCCCGCCGAGCTGAGTGAGGATGCGGTGCCCGGCGCTCGCGTGCGCGTGCTGTTCAACGGCCACGAGCTGACCGGTTACATTGAGGAGCGCGCCGCCACGACTGATTGGACGCGCACCTCGCTGCTGCCGCTCAAGTCGGTGCTGTCGCGTGTGCCCTCTGTTGCGCCCGAAATTTTTGCGCTTGCCGAGGCGCTTGCTGACCGTTACGCCTCCACGGTGGCAAACGTGCTACGTCTGGCGGTGCCGCCGCGTATTGCCGCGCTGGATAAGAAGTATGCGCCCCTTCTGCCGGGTTATGAGTCGGATTATTTGGGCGATTCTGCCCCGGTAAGCACTTCCGATGCTCCCGAGAGCGCGGCTTCCGAGCATGTGGCTTCCGAGAGCACGGAATCTGGGCCTTCTACCGCCTCCGCTGCCTCCAGCGCCGCTACTTCCATCGCTACCGACCCGTACGCGTGGCTTGCCACCCCCGGCGCTCCCGCACCCTTCGTGCTGGACTCGCCGGCGCTGAACCCGGACGCGCCGGATGCCGCCTCCGTCTTCTCCGATTACGAGAACGGTGCGGAGTTCATTGAAGATGTCGCTGCCGGTGCCGCGACCCGCGCCGTGATGACGGTTCTTCCCGGCCACTTGGAGCATACGTGGGCGGATGTTTTGGCGACCGCACTCGCGGCTGCTGCTGCCAGTGGTCGCGGCGCTATTGCGGTGGTTCCGACCGCTAAGAACCTGGATCTTCTGGAGGCGGCGCTCGCCGAGCGTCTGCCGGCTGACTCGTTTGTGCGTTTGAGTTCTGATTCGACTCCGCATACTCGCTATCACGGGTTTGTGAAGGCGCGCTTGGGGCAGGTGCCGGTGGTGATTGGTACCCGCGCTGCCGCCTACGCGCCGGTGGCGAACCTGGGCCTGGTGGTGTGCTGGGATGACGGCGATTCTTCGCTGGTGGAGCAGCGCGCCCCGTATTGTCATGCCCGTGATGTGTTGCTTCTGCGTGCTTCTGCTGAGAATACTGCGGCGCTGTTTGCCGGGTTCAGCATGAGTAGTGAGGCGGCGCGTCTGGTGCGTACACGCTGGGCGTCTCATGTGCGTGCGCCGCGTGCGTTGGTGCGTGATTTTTCGCCGCGTATTTTTTCGACGGGTTCGGAGTTTGAGTTGGCGCGTGACCCGTTGGCGGCGATGGCGCGTATTCCTCACCTGGCGTTTGAGCATGCTCGTCGGGCGTTGGCGCGTGGTCCTGTGTTGGTGCAGGTGGCGCGTAGCGGTTATATTCCGTCGTTTTCGTGTGAGCGTTGCCGCATGCCGGCGCGTTGTGGCGAGTGTAGTGGGCCTTTGTCGGTGGCTTCGGGTTCGTCGGTTCCGTCGTGTTCGTGGTGCGGTCATTTGGCGCAGCAGTGGCGTTGTTCTGAATGTGGTTTTACGCATTGGCGTTATTCGGCGGCGGGTGCGACTCGTACTGCTGAGGAGTTGGGCCGTGCGTTCCCGAATGTTCCGGTGATTTCTTCGGCTGGTGACCATGTGCGCGCGTCGGTTGGTCCTGAGCCTGCGTTGGTGGTGGCGACTCCGGGTGCTGAGCCGGTGGCTTTTGGCGGCTATGCGGCGGCGCTTCTTCTGGATGCCGATAAGATGCTTCGTTTTGATTCGTTGCGTGCTCCGGAGGCGGCGTTGCGTCGCTGGCTGAATGCGGCGGCGTTGGTTCGTCCGGCGGCTCTTGAGGGTACGGTGGTGACGACTGCTTCGCCGTCGCCGGTGGAGCAGGCGCTGGTGCGTTGGGATCCGGCGTGGTTTGCACGTGAGGAGCTGGAGGAGCGCGCTCAGACGGGTCTGCCTCCGGCGGTTCGTACGGCTGCGGTGACCGGTGCGGAGGCGGATGTTCGCGCCTTCATGGAGGAGTTCTTGGGCTCTTCTGCGCTGCCGGAGCGGGTGCGTGAGCAGTTGCGTATTGTGGGTCCGGTTCCTCTGGATCAGGGGTATTTTGCCTGGTCGGAGTCTCTTGAGGAGGATTCTGAGGAGGCGCCGGTTCAGGGCGATTGGCGTACCCTGATGTTTTTCTCGTATGGCATTGCTCAGCAGGTGACTCGTGAGTTGCGTGCTACGCGTGCAACGATTGCGGCGTTGAAGAAGAACGTGGGGGAGCGCCCGGTTCAGATTCGCTGTGACGGCTTGGACGTGCTGTGATTTTCTAGTCGTGCTGTAGTGTTCTAGTGAGGGGCAGGTTTGTCCCGGGTTGGGCGTTGGCACGCGGGTTTGCGGGTGCGCTGTGCGCAGAGGCGAGGAGGTGAGAGGCATGTCGAAGGTGCCTCATCTGCTGAAGGGTAGTGCGCTGCCTGACGGTGAGCAACGGCGGCTGGCTGAGTATGCTTCTGCGCACCCGAAGAGTGCCCTGCACCGCAAGGGTCAGCATCATGATGCGGCGGTGCTACTGGTTCACGGTATCGGCTACCAGAATCACGGCGAGACGCTCGCGTATTTTGGCAAGCCGGTGGCGCATAGTGTGCAGACTCTGCTGGCGCTGAACACGGATTCTGTCGCGCTCTCCGAAGAGAACCCCGCCGCGGAGGATTCTGCGCGGGTTCGTGTTGAGGTGATTCCTGACGGCGATACCCTCCCGCTTGCCGCCGAGGTGAACCCGCTGAGCCACCACAGCGAGTTGACGTATTCGTTGACGATTGAGCGCACGGAGTACCCTGCTGACCCGGTTGAGGAAAGCCCTCAGGTTGAAGAGAACTCCGCGCAGGAAGAACCGCCGAAGCCTCCGAGCCCAAAGAATCTACAAAAATCAGTCTGCCGAAAATTGAACTTCCGAAGGTGGAGCTGCCCAAAGTGGAGTTGCCCAAGGTGGAACTGCCTAAAGTGGAGCTCCCTAAGATTGAGCTGCCGAAAATTGAGCTTCCCAAGGTAGAGCTCCCGAACATTGATTTCCCGAATATCGAGCTGCCGAACCTTGAGCTTCCGCGCCTGCCTCAGCCGAAGCCGCGCCCGGTTCGCACGGTCACTCGCCGCAGCCTCCTTTTTCAGGAGGGCTTCTGGCGGCCCAGACATTACCGCCCATTGAAGGAGCATTTGCCCTGGTTGGCGTCGGTTTTGCCGCTGTTTTTGATGTTCTGCTTCTACTATGAGCGCCCCGGCGCGACCTGGCGTGAGCGTGCCGGGCACCTGCTGCGTTCTACTGCTCGATTCGTGAACGTGGCGCTGTGGCTGGTGCTGGCGGCTATGGCGCTCATGACTTTCCGTGATGCTTTTGTGGCGTCTCTGGGTACTCCGCAGGGTGCATTTACGGGTCTGGCGGCGGCGCTCGGCCTGGGTATTGTGGGCTGGGTTTTGGCTCGTCGTGCCCGTGAGCTGTGGGCACTGGTGAAGGCTATTCCGACGCAGCTGATTCAGACGGCGACCAGCCCGGAGTCGCGCGATTTGGAGCGTATTTATGCGCGTCTGGATCGTCAGCTGGACGATTTGAGTTCCCGTAGCGATGCGGTGGGCATTATTGCCCATTCGCAGGGTGGGTATTTGAGCTATGAGTTGCTGCGTCGTCGTGCGGCGGCGGGTAAGAAGCCGATTCGTTTCTTCTACGGTCTGGGTAGTGGCGTGGTCCCGATTAGCATTATCGCTAGTGACCGCAACGACATTCCGGGGCACCTGGATGCTGCGGGCGGCTACCGTAACCGCGCCATGCTGCTGTGGGTGAGCGCGGTCGCGGCGTTCTCCTGGCTGGTGGAGGCGTCCCTGCTGTTTGGTCCGTACCGTTCGCTGCTGCACTATACGATGCTGATGCCCCTGGCGTTGAGCGTGGTGCCGCTGGTTGCGAGCGTGCCGGGTGCCTTCAAGGGCAGGGCGCGTATTGGCCGCAAGAGTGCACGGGAAAGCGCCTCCGCAACTACCTCGGTAAACACCCCGGAAGATGTGCGCCTGGTCAACCCGTACGGCACGCGCGCCTACGTGAAGTGGCTGATTCCGTTGCTTTTCGTGCACGGCGTTTTCATGCTGTACGCGGTGTTCATGCTGCTGCTGGCTCAGTTGCGTGTTGAGGGCGCGGTCCCTGAGCTGACCGCTACCTCCGTGGCGTTTTGGGGCGCGCTGATTCTGGTGCTCATGATGTCGGTGCGTAGCGCCTGCCACCTGTATGTGCGCGCCTACGCGCCGATGCTGCAGGATCTTGATGTGGCTGACCGGTGCGAGATTTCTGCTCGTGGTGACAGTATTGGCAGGTCGAATATTACTCAGCCCGCCGATGTGGACGTCAGCTTTGTGACCCTGCCGGGCCCGTCGGTGAATAGTCACATGCAGTATTTTGATGCGTGTTCGCCGGTGCCGTTGATGCTTGCGCACCGTCTGGTGCCGCACATGATGCCGGCGGGCGAGCAGGCACAGAAGGCGGCGGCTTTCACCGATATTGGTACGGAACTGAACCACGGTTTTGCGCGCGTGAAGAAGTGGATGCGCACCATGCATTACGGGCTGTATGCGGTGCTTCTGTTGATGCTGTCGGTGCTTCTGAATGTGGCGTCGCCGGTGAGCCTGTCCGCGTTGACGGGACTTGATACGTCGCACCTACATTCGGAGGGTTTTGACCGTCTGGTGGCGGATGCTCAGCAGCTGCGTGAGCAGGCGGGTTCTTCGGATCTGCTGCTGTGGATTCTGGTCGGCATTTTTGTGGTGGAGGCGCTGCTGATGATGGTGCTTTCGCCCTGGACTCAGAGGCGTTTGCAGCGTGCATTCATGATGCGCAAGGTGGACCGCACAGGTCAGCTGAGCGAGTTCAATCCTCTGCCGATGGTGACGGCTCTTCTAGGTCTTGACGGTGAGGATGAAGACGCTGAGGATGCAGAGGAACATAACCCCGCAGGGGAGAAAAAACAGGAGAGTAAAGCAGGGCAGAGCGCTATAGCTTAGGCGCTTAGGCGGTGCTGTTGGAAGGTCACTCCAGCATTTTTATGCATTCGTGTGCATCTAAGATTTGCTGGGGTTTGGCTGATTCTAATTGGCGTAGTCTTCGTATCCACGGTAATATATTCAGCACTGCGGATACTATTTCGGCGCTTGTCGAGGTGGTATTGGCGGTATCTATCACTCAACTCCGCGTGCGCTTCACAACCGTGCGCACCAACGAAAGATGAATACTGGTGACTCAGACTATGATCGCCCCCGCATACGAACCTGCATGCGGCGGGTCTGCTTCTGTACACAATTACGGCGTCATGCACCCGGACCCCGTGTTGCTTTCCGACATGACCAGCGCAGAACGAGGAGCTGTTTACCGCTACTTGGCGCGCTTCGCTGAGCTGGATGACGCAAAGATTTTCTACGCGTACGGTCACGCTTACGAACTGGCTCGTAAGGATGCTGAACGCGGTCTCTACGCAACTATGGCGTAGCCTGCATAATTAGCTTTGGAAATGCTGCTGCACTCCTCGTGAGTGCGGCAGCATTTCTGCTTTTCGGGCTGGCTTTCACGCTGGCTTTCACATTGGCTTTCGGGTGGGCTTTAGTTCGGTTGGGAACTCGGCGGTCCCATGCCGCTATGATGCCCCTGATTTCTTCCTGACAACCGGGGACGTGTCCACTATGGGGGCGTTCCCTGATGGTTCTTGAACATTGATTAGCTCTTGGGTAGTTTAGAGGTATCACAACCACTACTGCGAAGAGACTTCCGATGATCTCCGTAGGTTCTTTTCGCGGTGTTGCCTCCGGTAGCGTCTGCATTGTTGCGGCGCTCCACTAAGAAACGCCCTAAGGAAAGGTTCTCGCCGATGAGCTTCACCAATATTGCCTATGATTACGAGCCGGAATTTGGCGATTCGGCACCGAGCCGCGACAACGGCATTACTCACCCTGACCCTGTACTGCTGTCCTCGATGACGAAGGCTCAGCGTGGCGCGGTGTGCCGCTACCTGGCTCGTTTTGCTGAGCTGGATGACGCGAAGATTTTCTACGCGTACGGTCATGCAGATGAGCTGGCTGCGAAGGAAGCGGCTCGTACCGGTAGCTTTGCTACGGTCTAAGGATTTCTGCTCCGGTGTGATGCGGTGAGGCTGCACCTTCCGGATGTGCCCTCAGGGTGCCCGAGCTCTGCGAGGGCGGGTTCCCTGCGTCGGCGCGGAGGAAGTGTGTAGAGAACCGCCGCTTGTAGACCTTTGTCGCAAGCCATCCTTGCACTCCCTTACCGCAAGCCACATATGCTACCCGGCGACCACAAACTAAATACGAGAATGCCGCCGCACCCTCCCGAGTTTCGGGGGAGTGCGGCGGCATTTCTTTGCCTAACGCAGGCCTTAGAGCCCGCGCACGACCTCCAGCAGCTTGAGCGCGGAGTTGCGCCAGGAGTAGCGGCGCACATCCGACAGGCCGTCAATGATGACGCGCTCACGAACGGCGGTGTCCTCCAGGGAGCGGATAGCCTTCACCCAATCGGCGACGTTCGCCTCCGGGGCGCCGTCAACCGGCGCAAACACGGCGTGCGGGGCAATCTCACGGAAAATCGGGATGTCACTAATCACCGCGGGGCAACCGGCAGCCTGAGCCTCAACCACGGGCAGACCGTAACCCTCCTCGCGGGAAGCAGTCACCAGCGCGTGCGCCTGGCGGAGCAGCTGCTGGTACTCCTCATCGCTCACGCCGTTGTGCACCTCCACGTTCTCACCGATGAGGCGCTCGTCGGTGAGCTGCACCAGGCGCTGCGGCGGCATCTTCGACAGCAGGTGCAGGCGGTAATCAGGCAGGGAACGCATCGCCAGCAGCAGGGTTTCTACGTTCTTGTACGGCATGAACGAACCCATGTACACCAGGTGCTTGACGGGCTGCTCTTCGCGGGTGGTGGCGCGTTCCAGCGCGGTTTGGCGGGAGACGACGCTGCCGGGCTGCGGGGCGTTGGGCACCACGAACAGCGGCTTGGTGGTCAGCTCGTGCTCACGAATCAGTGAGGCGGTCGACTCAGAAACAGTCACGACCGCGTCGCCGTGGTTGAGCAGGAAGCGCTGCGGGGTGTAGGTCTTGTGGAAGAGTCGCCAACCCACGCGCACCGGTGCGGGCAGGAACCCGGGCGGGGTCGGGTGCGAGTAGTAGATCAGGTCGTGCAGGGTGAGGATCAGCTTGAATTTGCGTCCGGTGGAGCCGATGGTCTGCATGGGGGAGAACACCACGTCCGGCGCGTACTTATTCAGCTGCAGCGAGGCGGTCGGTTCGAGCGGGCCGGTGGGCGAGCAGATCTTCACGTGCGGAAAATCAGGCAGCATGTCCAGCTGACGCTCGTCGCTAATGATCATGGTCAGGTCGAGGCCGGCGGCGGCTTCGTCACCGGTATCGATGAGGGTTTTGAGCGCGCCCAGCAGGGACGCGGTGTAGCGGCTGATGCCGTCGTGGAAGCCGATACGGGTGTATCGGGCGTCAACCATGAGTTTCATGTTGGTTCCTTACTTCTCGTTCCCTGAGTGGTCGGCGGCGAAATCGGCGATGAGTTCCGCGGCGCGGCGAGGGGTTTCGTAGTGGATGAGGTGCCCGACTTCGGGGATCATGTCCAGGCGCTCGCGGGCGCCGGTCGAAGTAGCGGGTAGGTCGCGGGAGGTCAGCGTCGCGTACATGGCGCGAGCTGTTTCGGGGGTGCCCAGGTCGTCGTCTTCAGCGACGAGCATTTGCACCGGCACCCGGATGGCGGCGGCGTATTCGGCGGCGGTGTGCGTAATGGACGCTTCGTAGGCGCTGAGCACTCCGCGGCGGGAGCCGAAGGAGCCGAAGTAGGCGGCGTGCTGGCCGTTGATGAAGCGGCGCATTGCCTTGTCTTTGGTGCGCATCATGACTTCGCTGGAGGCGCGGGTAATCAGCTGCGAACGCAGCAGCGGGTAGCCGATTTTTTCGGGGAGTGCCGCGCCGGCGCGGTAGTAGAGGGAGGCGAGGCGGGAGGCGACGCGCTGGCTGCCTTCGAGGGCGGGTTCGCTAATCGGGTTGATGAGCGAGAGTAGCGCGAGCGAGTTCGGGTGTGCGGCGGCGAAGGCGCTGGTGACGATGGAGCCGAAGGAGTGGCCGACCAGGTGCAGCGGTAGGGGCTGTGCATCCTCGCGGGCGGGGTTAGTGTGCTTCACAAAGTCGTTTAGCCACGCCACGTACGCGTTGATGTTGTCTCCGCCCTGAGCATTTTCGGGCAGGTCTGCGGAGCGGCCAAAGCCGGGCAGGTCGGGGCTGATAATGCTGACGTTCGGGATGAGCTTCAGCAGGTAGTTCGCGATGATTTCCAGGCCGTGGTGGTCGCCGCGGAAGCCGTGCACGAGCAGCACGGGGTAGGAGCCTTCGGGGAAGGTTCCGTCGTTCATGCCTTTGCCGTACTGCCAGTAGCGGGTCATGACCGCCTGCGCGCCGTCACCAATGAGGGCGTCGTGGCGGGTACCGGGAATGAGCGGGCCGGGCACACCCTCAAGAACTGAGGTGTTGGGGGAGTCCGGGGTAACGGTGGAGGTCATGGGTACCTTTCGCGGGTTGGGTACTGGGACGGCAAAGTCCCTTTCTTAATTCTAGGGGAGAAGCCTGAAAGGGCTCTGAAACCCGCCTGCCGCATCGTCAGCTGGGCGGGTGGTGCCGTCCATTTGGTAGTCGGCTCGGCCTCAACTCTGGCGCGGTGCGGGTTTCGCGTTACACTTGGAGGGTTAAGTTTTTATCAACCTGTCTTTATTTAAGGAATCGCTGTGTCTGCTCAGGTAGAGACCGAACGCAACGAAAATGCGTACGACTTCCGCGCTATGGAAGCCAAGTGGCGCCCCTACTGGGACGAAACGAAGGTTTTCCAGCCCACCGGTGACGCCCCCAAGGGCCGCAAGTATGTGCTGGATATGTTCCCGTACCCCTCCGGTGACCTTCACATGGGTCACGCGGAGGCATTCGCTATTGGTGACATGAACGCCCGCTACTTCAAGCAGTGCGGCTACGATGTTCTGCACCCGATTGGCTGGGACTCCTTCGGCTTGCCCGCTGAGAACGCAGCCATTAAGAACGACACTCACCCCAAGGAGTGGACGTACAAGAACATTGAGACTCAGGCTGAGTCCTTCAAGCGTTACGCTATTGCCGCTGATTGGAGCCGCCGCCTGCACACCTCGGACCCCGAGTACTACAAGTGGACTCAGTGGCTGTTCGAGCAGTTCTACAAGAAGGGCCTGGCGTACCGTAAGGACTCCATGGTCAACTGGTGCCCCAAGGACCAGACCGTGCTCGCGAACGAGCAGGTTGTCAACGGTGCGTGTGAGCGTTGCGGTACTACCGTGACTAAGAAGTCGCTGAACCAGTGGTACTTCAAGATCACTGATTACGCACAGCAGCTGCTGGACGACATGGAGCAGCTGGAGGGCAAGTGGCCCGACCGTGTTCTGCTCATGCAGCGCAACTGGATTGGTCGCTCCGAGGGTGCTGAGGTGCGCTTCGAGATTGAGGCGACCGAGGATCAGCCTGCTGAGTCCTTCACCGTGTTCACCACCCGCCCGGACACCCTGTACGGCGCAACCTTCATCGTGGTTGCTGCGGATGCGGCGTTCGCCGAGCAGATTGTGGCGCCCGAGCACAAGGCTGCCCTGGAGCAGTACCGCGAAGACATTAAGGCACTGAGCGATATTGACCGCCAGTCCTCCGACCGCGAGAAGACCGGCGTGTTCACCGGCCGCTACGCGATTAACCCGCTGACCGGCGCGAAGCTGCCCGTCTGGGCTTCTGACTACGTGCTCGCTGACTACGGTACCGGCGCGATTATGGCTGTGCCCGCGCACGACCAGCGTGACCTTGAGTTCGCCCTGAAGTTCGACCTGCCCATCGTGAAGGTCCTGGACGTTGAGGGTGCTGAGGACCCGGCTACCAGCGGTGTTGCCGCAGCTGGTGACGGCGTGCTCATCAACTCTGGTGAGCTGACCGGCCTGCCGAAGGCTGAGGCGCTCGCTAAGGCTATTGATCTGGTTGAGGCTGCCGGCACCGGTGAGGGTAAGGTCATTTACCGTCTGCGTGACTGGCTGCTGTCTCGCCAGCGTTTCTGGGGTACCCCCATCCCCGTGATTCACTGTGAGGATTGTGGCGAGGTTCTGGTTCCTGAGGATCAGCTGCCGGTGCTGCTGCCCGATAACCTGCGCGGTGAGCAGCTGGCTCCTAAGGGTCAGTCGCCTCTTGCCGCTGCCGATGACTGGGCGATTGTGCCTTGCCCCGAGTGTGGCAAGCAGGCTCGCCGTGACTCGGACACCATGGACACCTTCGTGGATTCCTCCTGGTACTTCCTGCGTTACGTTTCCCCGAACTACGACAAGGCTCCTTTCGACCCGCAGGCTATGAGCGAGTGGGGTGCCGTCGACATGTACGTTGGCGGTGTGGAGCACGCTATTCTGCACCTGCTGTACGCACGCTTCTTCACCAAGGTTGTTCGCGACCTGGGCCTGATCAAGCACGATGAGCCGTTCAAGGCGCTCATGAACCAGGGTCAGGTGCTCAACGGCGGTAAGGCGATGTCCAAGTCGCTGGGTAACGGCGTGAACCTGGGCGAGCAGCTCGACAAGTTCGGTGTGGACGCTATCCGCACCACCATGATTTTCGCGTCCCCGCCCGAGGATGACGTGGACTGGGCGGATGTTTCCCCGGCTGGTTCGCAGAAGTTCCTGGCTCGCGCATGGCGTGTGGCTCAGGACGTCACCAGCGAACCCGGCGTTGACGCAACCACCGGTGACCTGGAGCTGCAGAAGCTGATTGCTCGCACTGTGCACGAGGTTCAGGGCCTGCTGGATAACGGTAAGTTCAACGTGGTTGTTGCTAAGACCATGGAGCTTGTGAACGCTACCCGTAAGGCTATTGACTCCGGTGCTGGTGCGGCTGACCCGGCTGTGCGTAAGGCTGCTGAGACTGTCGCTATTCTGCTGTCTCTGTACGCACCGTACACCGCTGAGGACATGTGGCACGCTCTCGGCCACGACACCCCGGTTCTGACCGCGGGCTTCCCCGAGGTTGACCCGGCTCTGCTGGTGGATGACACCGTCACCGCTATCGTGCAGATTAAGGGCAAGGTCAAGGCTCGCCTGGAGGTTGCGAAGGATATTTCCGAGCAGGAGCTTCAGGAACTGGCTCTGGCGGATGCCGCTGTTCAGCGTTCGATTGGTGACGCCGAGATCCGTAAGGTGATTGTGCGTGCGCCTAAGCTCGTGAACATCGTGATCTAAGCTTTTTAGATAAAGGAAGTTTCTTAGATAAAGTACAAGCCCCGCTGTGGCTTCGGCTCGTTCTACGGAACGTGCCGGAGGCGCTGCGGGGCTTTGCTGTACTGCGGTAGTGATGAGTGCCATAATGTTCAGGGAACGCTAGGAGAGGGTTCGTCATCGAATCACGCACTGACGAACCGGAAGAAGGGCCGGAATATGGAGCGAGAGAACAAAGCAGAGAACCGCATTGCCGTGGTAACCGATAGCGCCGCCGCCCTCGACCCGGAGCTCGTGCAGCGCCTGAGCGCTCGCGGTAATTTTGTGCTCGTTCCGATGCCGGTGACTATTCGCACGCCCGGTTCACCGGATCGTCAGCTGCAGGATTTGACCGCCGCCGAGGTGGATGAGGCGATTATGCTTGCGCACGTGATGGGTCAGACGGTGAGCACTTCCGGGCCCGCGCCGGGCGTGTTCGCTGATGTGTATGACGAGTTGGCGTCGCGAGGTTTTACGCATGTGGTGTCGGTGCATCTGTCCGGTGAGCTCTCGGGCACGGTGGAGGCGGCACGCACCGGTGCCCGCCTGAGCCGCCTGGGTTCTAAGGGCGTGAGCGTGGTGGATAGCCGCACGGTCGCGGGTGCCTACGGTCATGCGGTGGTGCGCGCCCTGGAGGTGCTGAACTCTGCTTCCTCTGATTTTGTTCCGAGCCCTGACTATCCGACTGCGGCGCAGCTGGTGGACTACATTCAGTCTGTCTGCGAGCAGTCCACGCTCTACTTTTATATCCCGACCCTGGATGCGTTGCGCCGCGGTGGCCGTGTTTCCCCGGCGTTGGCGATGGTGGGGCAGATGTTCCAGATTAAGCCGATTGGCACGATTGCCGAGGGTAAGCTGGCGTATGTGGAGCGCCCCCGCACTGCGGCGCGCGCTCTGGAACGCCTGGTGGAGGTGACGGTGCAGACCTGCCGTGAGCATCAGCATGCGGCGGCGCTCAGCTCGGCTTCAGTGGGCTCTACTGCCACCGACCCCGCTAGTTCTTCACTTGCCGCATCCCCGCGCGGTGAGGTGGTTGCGGTGCATCATGTGGGCAATGCGGCGCAGGCGGTGCAGCTGTATGAGCAGGTTCAGCAGATGCTGGGGGAGAGCTCCCTGGTTCATGATGCCGCCGCTTCTTCGGCGCCGGAGTTTTTGGTGAGTGCGCTACCGCCGGTGTTGTCGGCTCATTCGGGGCTGGGTGCTGTGGCGCTGGTCGTTTATTAGGATTGTGCACTAGTCGCCTATCCGGTGTGCCCGTGCTGAGTGCTCGTGCGGTGTTCTTGTGTGGCGTTCTCGTATGATGCGCCGCGGGCGACACGAAACACGACACGAAAACTGTGTGCCGGGAGCATATTTAACCCGTTTTGAGGCTGTGGTGTGTCTTACGTTGGGCTCGTCTGTTTTCGCGTGAGAAATTGCACTGCGTGCGAGCGCATGGGACGTCATTGAAACCCATTCGCAGGTGAAAGGGTGTTTTTTACCCTCAGATTTTGCCTTGATATGGCGCGGTTTTTAGTAAATGTGCGTTTCATGTGTGTTTATGTTGCCGTGACCGTATCGCAACATTTTCTAAGCATGAACACAACGCAAACCAACAGAAAACAACGGGTTTTTGCCGGTTTTTATGGCGCAACTCACAAAAATTTCTCGATATAACACACCAAAACACACACAAACTAGGGTAGGATTATTACCAACAACGGCGGAACGCACCGGGCAACATAGAGCACGGACAAATCCGACTAAACCAGAGCCCACAAGGCATCGGATTTGTACACCGCCACCAACGCACTGACAAGGAGATACTCCAGTGACTGTACGCGTAGCAATCAACGGCTTCGGCCGCATCGGCCGCACCTTCTTCCGCGCAGCTCAGACCGAGGGCGTCGGCTTCGAGATCGTCGCAATCAACGACCTCACCGATGTTGAGACCCTGGCACACCTGCTCAAGTACGACTCCATCATGGGTCGCTTCAACGCAGAGGTTGAGGTCAAGGAAGGCGCACTGGTTGTTGACGGCAAGGAAATCAAGATCCTCGCTGAGCGTGACCCCCAGAACCTCCCCTGGAAGGACCTGGGCGTTGACGTAGTCCTCGAGTCCACCGGTTTCTTCACCGAAGGCAGCAAGGCAAAGGCACACATCGAGGCTGGCGCTAAGAAGGTTATCCTCTCCGCTCCCGGTAAGAACATCGACGGCACCTTCGTCATGGGTGTGAACGACGACCAGTACGATGCAGCTAACCACCACATCGTCTCCAACGCATCCTGCACCACCAACTGCCTCGCTCCGATGGCTAAGGTCCTGAACGACGCATTCGGCATCAAGCAGGGTCTGATGACCACCATCCACGCATACACCGCTGACCAGCGTCTGCAGGATGCTCCCCACCGCGACCTGCGCCGTGCACGCGCAGCAGCTGTGAACATGGTCCCCACCTCCACCGGTGCAGCAGCAGCTGTTGGCCTGGTTCTGCCTGAGCTGAAGGGTAAGCTGGACGGCTTCGCAGTTCGCGTTCCCACCATCACCGGCTCCATCACCGACCTGACCTTCACCGCTGAGCGCGAGGTCACCGTTGAGGAAGTCAACGCAGCAGTCAAGGCAGCAGCTGAGGGCCCCATGAAGGGCATCATCAAGTACAACGAGGATCCCATCGTGTCCAAGGACATCGAGGGTGAGCCCATCTCCACCGTCTTCGACGCACCGCTGACCAAGGTCATCGGCGACCAGGTGAAGGTTATCGCTTGGTACGACAACGAGTACGGCTACGTTGCACGCCTCGTGATGTTCACCAACAAGGTTGTGGCATCCCTCTAAGCCCCAATAGGCTTGCGACGCTCATCAAGTGTAAGCGTCACCCCGCGTAACTAACGCATAGTGAACCCCGGCACCACCGCATCAAGCGGGGGAGTCGGGGTTTGCTGTACCAAGACCCTGTGTAAGGGTCTTAATAAAACCCCAAAAACGTATAAACATACTATTTTCCGTCGCCCTTTTTGGGTCAAAAATACCGTAAGAAAATAGCTGATAGAGAGTGTGAATATCCGCGATATTCTGCGGAGAAACACCATCTAAAAACTATTTACTAGGCTGTCATTCACCCTAATGTTCGGTATGATGGAAACGGTATATAAACCCACCTATCCAGGAGGAATTCCTATGGCTAAGGCACTGTCCGAACTGCTCGAAGAAGGCGTCGCAGGCCGCCACGTTCTCGTCCGTTCCGACCTGAACGTACCCCTGAAGGACGGCGTTGTCACCGACGATGGCCGCGTCCGCGCATCCCTGCCCGTCATTGAGAAGCTCGCCAAGGCTGGCGCACGCGTTATCGTGACCGCACACCTGGGCCGCCCCAAGGGCAAGGTTGACCCCCAGTACTCCATCGCACCGGCAGCTGCACGCCTGGCTGAGCTGGCATCCGTGCCCGTGAAGGTTGCAACCGACCTGGTAGGCGAGGACGCAAAGGCTAAGGCAGCAGCCCTGGCTGACGGCGAAGTTCTGGTCGTTGAGAACGTCCGCTACGACGCACGCGAGACCTCCAAGGATGACGCAGAGCGCGGCGAGTTCGCTGACGAGCTGGTCGCACTGACCGGCGAGAACGGCGCATACGTGAACGACGCATTCGGCGCAGTTCACCGCAAGCACGCTTCCGTCTACGACGTTGCTAAGCGTCTGCCCGCATACCTGGGTGACCTGGTGAAGAAGGAAGTTGACGTTCTGGCTAAGACCCTGAACGACCCCGAGCGTCCCTTCGTTGTGGTCATGGGTGGCGCTAAGGTTTCCGATAAGCTCGCCGTGATTGACAACCTGATCGGTAAGGCTGACACCATCCTCATTGGTGGCGGCATGGGCTACACCTTCGCATACGCACAGGGCTACGAGGTTGGTCAGTCGCTGCTGGAGAAGGACCAGGTCGAGAACGTTCTGCGTTACCTGAAGGAAGCTCCCGAGAAGGGCACCGAGATCATCACCGCAGTTGACGTTGTTTGGTCTGACGCATTCTCCGCTGACGCTAACACCGAGATCCGCCCCATTGAGGATCTGACCGGCGGTAAGCTTGGTGCAGAGGCTGAGGGTCTGGACATTGGCCCCAAGACCCGCGAAATCTTCGCTGAGAAGATCAAGGGCGCAAAGACCATCTTCTGGAACGGCCCCGTTGGCGTGTTCGAGATTGCTCCCTTCGCTGAGGGTACCCGCGCGGTGGCACAGGCTATCGTCGACTCTGACGCATTCTCCATCATTGGTGGTGGCGACTCTGCTTCTGCAGTCCGTAACCTGGGCTTCAAGGATGAGCAGTTCGGCCACATCTCCACCGGTGGTGGCGCTTCCCTCGAGTACATTGAGGGTAAGACCCTGCCCGGCCTGGAGGCACTGGGCGCCTAATCTGGGTGCACAGATTTAGTACACGGTTTTAGTGTAAGGAACCCCCGCTGGGGCGGTATTTTGGTACCGTTCCGGCGGGGGTTTCTGCATGCCCGGCTGATCTTTCGTGGGCGGGGTAGCGCACGCTGTTTCCTGGCTATATGCTGTGGATTCCCTAGATGTGCGGCCTGTATCCGGGAGGGACAGAGGCGGCTTTACTAGACTGGAAATGTAGAGGGCCTCGGCGCTCACCGGGCGGTACCCATACGGTTACCGCGGGGGGGGGGGATGAAGCAGGGAGCACACGCACCTCTACCGACAAGCAAATACAGGCGGGCGAAGACGCCCAGGTGCTGAGCCCAGCCGCCCCGAGCAGCCCAGAACCGCCTCGGCAGCTCGCAAACTCAGCAGCTCGTGTACTCAGTAGCTCATGAACATGGAATCCAGGGAGGGAAAGAATGCCCATAGACACTCAAGCGCTCTTTGACGAAAAAGACTACACCGGAACATACCCGTACGTTGCCGATGGCGTGATTGGACCCTACACACCCGCAAACCGGGACCACCCCGCCTACTCGGCACCCGCCCCGGGCGTGAGGTACAGGCCGAGGCACTATGCGGCGAGGAACCTGCGCCCCTACCTGGGCTACTACTACGCCTGCCAAAACTACATGATTCTCGCCTCGGAACCGGCAGTTCTGAGGATGGACAATATCAGCGAAGAAATGTTTTTCCCCGCCATTCAGGACCTCTACGAAGAAGGTAAAGGCTGGGTCATTACCCCTAACCCCCAGATTCTGACCATGAACCTGCTGGAGGGGCAGCCGCGCCTCATCGACGAGACGCTAAAAATTGTGGAATGGAACGTGCGGTTCGATATCCTTCCCGAAGTTCAGGTGTACCGCAAAGACACGAACCAGGTGTACCCCATCACTGATTTTGATACGCGCGGCCTGATCCGTGACGGCGCAATCCACGGGACTCTACGCACACAATTCACGAATGAGTGGAGGCCCGTCCAATTCATTCCAGAAAATAGCCTGAGCTAGAGGAGGGGAGAGAAGCATGACGAATAACTTTGGCGGACCCGGATATAACCGATCTGGATATAACGAGCAACGAGCGCTCATGAGGTCTGTGATTACTCGCGCCAAGTTTATACGAGCTGGCGTGTTCGCTGGTGCCGCCCTCGTTGCGGTGGCTTTTGGTTGGGGTGTCAACCTGCTCAATACGATGAGCTCGGAGTCTCAAGCCGATAAGAAGCGTGACCAGGAATTTGTGCGCCTGGAACCCACGGAAAAGTACGATGAGCTCCGTACCTTGGGGACCTCTTCCGGGCCGTTGGTTTACACGGCGTTTGAGCGTAAGGGTCGCTTCATTCCTGCCACCGAGGCGCAGGCGGCGCAGAACGTGCCGTACCCTATTCAACAGCCCGGAATGGATAACTACGACCGCACTGGCCTGTACGCGTTCTTGGCGTACTACTTCGCGTCGATGAATTACTTCTACCACACGGGCGATACGGAGCCTCTTTCTAAGGTCACGGACCCGGAAAAGGTGCTGCACCCCGAAATTCTTCGCCTGTACAGGGAGAAGCACGGGTGGGTTATTTCGGCTGATAAGAATGTGCTGAGCGCCAATGTTGCTGATGATCTTATCGCCGGTGAAAAGGCTAAAAATACGAGCCGAAAAATCCTGGTGAGCACCCTGTACACGACTAAGGCTAAGGACCTTGCGTTTTACGTTAAGGAGACGGGGGAGAAGCAAGATATCCGCAAATATTTGAAGTATCTGGGGCGTTTCTCGCTGGCTGTGGAGCATCTGCGTGGGCAGTGGGTGATTGTGGTTGACCGCGACGGCTACAGCAACCGCAACACCTATGAGCCGATCTACCCGCAAGGATTCGGGCAGCTGTAGCTTTCTCTATGTGGCTTCTTTCGGAACCCCCGCCGGGCAGTACTTTCGGTACTGTGCTGGCGGGGGTTTCTTGCTGGGCTTTCCTGGTGGGCTCTTCGCGGTTGGCTGTGGGAGGTGGGAGCAACGGGAAGCGGAATCCGTCCTGCTGAGTTCGTGTGCAGAACGTGCGTGTGTTACCTTGAAGGGTGTGTGATTCTCACTGTCACCGAGAGGGAACACACATGCAACGAATGTGGGCGAGGAAGCTCGTTCACTGTCACATCAACTTCCGGAAGTAAATATATGGGTAACGTCCACGCTAATACTGAAGCTGTTCCTTTTGACTTTGAGAGCGCTGAGGCTCTCAAAACGCATTTGACGCATCTAACTCAGGTAATTGAGCATCAGCTCCCTGCCCGCTATGGCGCCGATGGTACTTGTGGTGCCGCTCAGCTCGCTCTGGAGGGGTTCACCGGTGGCTATGCACGAGTGTATAGAGCAAAGCTTGCTTCGTCATTTGCGCTGTTGCGAGAGTTTAAGGAATGCTTTAGCAACGCAGCTCGTAATATGGAGACTTATATTAAAGCTGCCCGCGAGGAAGAGCGTATTCGCCGAGAGATTACTGAATGGGAGAAGCTCAACGAACGTAAGCAAAGAGCTCGTGATCTTGAGAAGCTTGAGTATGACCTTCGGAATCAAGGTGCGTATAGCGTTGATAACCCTGACCTCAATCTTGAGGTTCCCCCTCGTCCTATGCCTTCCCGCCCCCCGCATTTTGAGGTCTACACGCCACGACCTGTAGCTGACCCCTTCACTGGTGCTCAGGGTAACTCAGTTTCTTCAGGAGTTTCTCAAAGTGCTCTCGGACAGTTTGCCGAGGCAAACTCTTCCGCACAGGGTACTCAACGTGTGAATACCCGAGCTGCAATTGCCTCTGGTGGGTCTACGGTTTCTATCGTGCCGCACAATGCCTACCAGCACGGTCAGATTACTTTCTCCCTGAATGCTGAAATTAGCCAGGTACAGCATTATGTTTCCTCTGCTTATTCGCAGTTCCGGTCCAATACTTCTTGGGGAACTTTCGACGCTGGTTCTTTGATTGCAGCATTGCATACCTGGATTGAAGATGTGCATGAAGATGCGACCTGGCTAGGGAAAGTTGCTCAGGTGATGCTTGATGCTGCAACTAATGGCAATCTCACTAATGCATCGGTAGAGTGCCATGCCGATCTTTCAGGGCCTGGGGCAAGGGCTCAAATTAGCCTCGACATGAACCTTCTGAATGAGCTGATGCATGATGATATTCCTATGCATCACCTACTGCAGGTTCCTGGCATGAGCATTACTGGTGTAAATATCTCATCCGGCTACGCAAATGACCCCGTCAACGTTGCAACCGGTAACTTCATTGAAAGTGAAGTTGACCTTCGCTCTCATGTAAACCCTGTGTTGCGTCTTGAGCGCACCTACAACAGTGTTCTCGCTGCCCTCCCGAATACCCCTCACGGTGCTTTTGGTAAGGGTTGGTCAAGCGTGCTGGACAGCCGACTTGAGCAAAACTCCGACAGCATCTCATGGCACACTGCTGACGGTCGTGAACTCGTCTTTGAACGTGATACAAACTCGGCTAGCGGGTATGCCCGGACTCCCAATGCTCCTTACTGGTTGGAGAAGGTATCCGAGTCGGCTCTAGACGCGGCACCTACACATAATGTGAACTCAGTCTCTGCGCCCTTCGAAGAAGATACCGAAGGACAAGAGGCACTTTGTCGTGCCCTATACTCGGCTGTGAATAAAGCGGTCAACTCTGCCTATCGTCTACTGCCGTCATCCTTTGAAGTAACGGTATCGTCTGAACCCAGCTACTACTGGTCTGTTACTAACCATTCTGGTAGCCGTTATTTGTATGCTCCTTCAGGTGAATTGGTTGCTTTCATGGAGGGGCACCCAAGCTCAGCTGTAGTTGCTCTGTACGGCCGTGGCCCAAATGCTAATCCCGATGAGGAGTTCGTAGCGCAGCGACCGAGCGCTTTGATTCAGCCTCTTAGCGCGCAGGGCATTGTTGTCAGCTATGATGCACAGGATTTTGTATCTGGAGCATCTCTCGTCAACTTCGGTGGAGGCTCCTCTGAAGAACAATCATCAGGGCAGGCTGAAAGCCAGCTGAACGATGTGCGCTATATCTACAATTCTGCTGGCGTACTTTGTGAAGTTCAGCGACCTGATGGTACTCGCCGTTATGAGCAGACGGAGGATAACCTCATCCACCGTGTCTGGAATGAAACGGGATATTGCGAGGTCGAGAATAGCTATGACGCTGACGGCCGCATCGTAGCTCAGAAAACTGAGCACGGTCGAAATATTAGCTACCGCTATGAGCATGGTCTAATGACCGTGATTGAAGATTCCGGAACCGGTGAGCACGCTAATATTTGGCGCTCAAACGAACACGGTCAGCTTGTTTCCCTTGTGGCTGGTGACGGAAGCCGCCAGTCCATGCGATACAACTCCTACGGTTACCGCACCTATATCTGCGAGCGTGACGGATCTGTGACTCATCGTAGCTACGATGAACGCGCTCGCCTTGTCTCGGAAAATACTCCGGAAGGTGCAGTCCACCGTTATACGTGGGATGAGTACGACCGTATGATTGCCCACCGAATTATGAATAAGAATCGGCGTGCAGGCACCCTCACCGAAACGCGCTATACCTACTCCCAGAACCCGCTGGACCCTAATCCCCTGACTATTACCCGTAACGGAGGCAATACAACTTATCTTGAATGGGACAACGCCGGCCATTGCACCGCCGTCGCTGATGAATCAGGATTCAAGCAGCACTTTACCTACAATAACCGTGGGCAGCTTCTGAGCTCCACGGACTCTAGTGGTGCGCAAACGCAGTACTCGTATGATGCTGCCGGCAACCTGCGCTCAGTAACTAATCCTCTCGGCAATACCCAGTATTTTGAGTGGGATTCGAGTGGACGTCTCAGCACGGTAGTCGACGCGATGGGTGCTCGTTGGGGTTTGTCCTACACAGAAGCAGCTCAGAATGCTACGCCGACCTCCGAGCAACACTTGACAGCACTGACCGACCCTGAAGGTAACATCACTACTTTTGAATACTCAGCTGGTCACCTAAGTGCTGTGGTTGACCCTATGGGTAACCGAACCAGTGTTGAACGCGACACCTGGGGCAACGTTGTCTCCATGACTGATGCCACAGGAGCCCAGACCCATTATGAATACGACGAACTCTCGCAGCTCGTCGCTATCGTTGACCCCTGCGGGGCTCGTACCGAATACGAATATTCTCTAACTGGCGACCTGAGCCGCATTGTGGACGCTACTGGTGTGGCTTTGAGCATTACCCACTCGCGCTCTCACGGTGAGTATTCAGTACGAGTTGAGGGTGCGCCCGGTAACTACGCCGTTGTAACCGATGCCCTGGGACGAGTTGTTTCTGCATCAAATTCTCTGATGACTATGGTGCCGGGCCTGGGTCCCGCTGGGTCTTTGCGCTCTAACTCTTCTCTTGCGGGGCTTGCTTCAGCTGGTAAGCAGCCTTCTGATCGTCCTGCAGGTCCTTGGGCGTCGTGGAGCTTGGTGCAGCCGGAACTTCGTGTTCCCACTATTTTTGGTTCCCGCGATAACGCATCGCCAGGCGATAGCGCCCTTACTGCTGCTCATCTTCCGTCTGTTATGACGATGTTTGAGAACCGTCAGGATATGGCGGCTCTCTTTGGGGTGCCCGTTCCTAAGTTGAACATTCCGGATGCCTCCGCCCTTCTCAATTCTTCCTCTGATAGCTCTGCGCAGGCTGTGTATAACGTTCAAAGCCAGGTCGCTCAGGTTAGCTCTGCCGATGGAGGGATAGTTAGCTTCGAGTACGATGCTCAGGGACGTATGAGTCGTAGCATCAGTGTAGCTGGTCGAGAGACTTTCTTTGAATATGACGCGGCAGGCCGTTGTACCAGCCAGAAAACCCTCAAGAAAACGAGCGAGCTCGATACTGATGAGGGTTACCTGGAGACTATCTTTACGTACGATCTCGCAGGTCGTTTGTTAGAGAAGACCATTCGGGATTCTGCAGATACTTCAGCTACCCCGTCGCGCCTTGTACAGTACACCTACGATGCTGCTGGCCGACGCATTAAAGAAGATACGGGGGAGAAGGTCACCTGCTACAGCTACACTTCACGTGGACTTATTGCACGTATTGAAGATAGTGTTGAAGGTGCTCGTTCTTTCTCATACGATGCGGCAGGTCGCCTTGTTAGCGTTGATGACGCTTTGGGCGGTACCTCCCGCTGTGAGTATGATGCGCTCGCACGTCCTCTGCGCTGGATTACGCCTGCGGGTATCGTAACGAGCTATGAATGGGACGCGGTGGGCCGTCTTCTGCGTGAAGAACGCTCGGGCACAAGTTTTACGGTTGAAAGTGCGACAGACTCTCTCGTGCGTACTTTCTCCTATGATGCTGCAGGACGTCTTCTTAGTACGAATGACGGTGAACGTATCCGTTCGTTTGAGTATGATTACGCTCGCGGGGGCGTGCTCCGTTCGGTCACTGTTAACGGTGAACTCCAGGGAACTTTTGAGTATTCCCTGACGAGCGGACGTGGCTCTCAGCAGGGCACGTTGAAGGTTTCGGTAAATGATGCAAAGGCAGAGCATATTTATGAGTACTCTGCATCTGGTAGGTTGCTGAGCCGTACTCGCGTACCCCATGGTGATATGAACATGAAGCGCATCTCAAGTACGGTATCTATTGCTGATCACACCACGGGTATTCTTCGTGCCCCGGACGCGAACCAGCGTACTCTCCATGCCTTGCAAGCGTTTAAGCAGCGCGGTGAGTACACGCTGAACTATGCCTACGACGCTGATGGTGTTCTGACAATGAGTAGCAACCCGTACGGTTCAGTCCGCTGGATGCGTGACGGAACCGGGCGAGTGCGCCATACCCACTCTAAAGACGCCTTCGCTCGTACCAGGGAGATGGAATTTACCCATGCTCCGTGTGGTTCCCTAACTTCGGCGCGTACAGATGATAGTCATGCAGTGTGGGAACTCGATCCTGTTAAGAATGTTCCCGTAGGGTACAAGGTGGAGCGTAACGGCACCCGAGGAACGGGAAACGGTACTGCAACTATGAGCATGTTTGCCGCCGGTGTGGAACGTGATGCTTCTTCTCAGGTTGCTGTTTGCACGCTTGAAGATGCAGGAAATAAGTTTGAGGCACACACTATGAGGTATCGCTATGATGCTTCTGGTGCTCTTATCTCTGTATCTGATGGTATTCAGGAACGAACTTGGACCTACGAAAACGGCATGATGGTCGCCGAGGCATTGTATAAGCGCAATTGTGAGCAGGGAGATAACGCCCTGCTGCTGGAACGCGCCTTCAGCCACAATTCAATTGGCCTTCTCAGCGCTGTTTCTGAGGTGCAGTATGGTGCCGATGGTACTGTCCAGAATCGTTCTCGAACTGAGTATTTCTATAACGCTGCCGGTGAACGCGTCCGTGAGGCGACCACGGACGAGCTGACTGGACAGCACCGTGAGCGTACCCTTGGGTGGGGCAACATGGGGCAGGTGAATGCTATTCGCCTGGACAGCGAAGAGTGGGAGCTACACCATGACATGACTGGTGAGCTTGCCTCAGTGCACGCTAATACTACGGTTGATGTCCCCAATGCATCTATGCCTTTGGTGTGGGACGCTGTCTCATCCGTACCTATGGTGCTGGGTGTGGGCGGAATGAGTGCTGGATCTGTGCTGGAGAATATCTCTTCTGAAGAGGAACTGGGCTATGGCTTGGGCTGGTCTATGTCTTCTAACCCGTGGGAAAGTGACGTAGTTACTGTTGCTGCTGTTCCTGGTCTTGGCATGGTTAGTGCTGGTCCGGCAGCTTCCTCAGTCAATATTGCTGGTCTTGATTTCATGGGTTTCCGTGTGGCTGATGCTGGCGTGCGCCGTTTTGTGTCCACTGATGCTTTGAGCTCGGTGCCGGGTATTGTGCACGGTATGGATACGAACTCTTTTGTAGGCTGGAACCCTATTTCCCTAGCTGACCCGTGGGGTTTGCGCCCGATGTCAGTGCAGGAATTTAGGGACTATCAGGTTCGAAAAACAGAGAAGAAAAATCATGATACATCTGAGATTATTAACGAGATAAAGTATAGTCCTGGTGCCCAAATACTGTTGTTTATAATGGGGATAATTGATTATTCACCACTTTCCCCCTTTGGAATATATAATTACTTTAATAAAGATCCAAAGATTGAGGATTTGAATGTTCAGCGGCAGCATGGGTATGGTGGGGATATTCCTCCTGTTCCTCCGCAAAATATTCATCAAGTGGCGCAACGCATGAATTCAGTTAATGACAATCAACATGTTAAAGACATGGAGAAATCGCAAGGAAACGCAGGGTACTCAGCCGTTCAAATTGACGTTTATGAAGGGAAGAAGCCTGATGATTCGAAGGAGAAGGTTGCATATGTTTATATTCCCGGCACTGATTTTGATTTTTCGATAAAAGGTGGAAAAGATGGTGAGATTGGCTCTATAGGAAATAATCTTGGTCTGGCTGGTAATACCTCTGATAAACCTGTTGATGATTTGTCGCCCTACCACCGAATGGTGGAAAAGGCAATGAAGGATGCTAAGCTACAAGACGTAGACCGAGTAGTAATGGTTGGTCACTCTCAGGGCGGTGCCGTGGCGTATTCACTTGCTAATAATAAGGAATTTAATAGTAAATATAAGGTATCTAATGTTGTAACCTATGGTGCACCGACCAGCAATCTTGAGGGACAACGAGATGATCTTGACCATCACTTTAACTATGTGGCTGTTGTGAACGAGAATGACGTGGTTCCTGGCCTAACACCTGGAAAGCAATACGGCGAGCCCGCTAATCGTGTACATGTCGTCGAAAGTGATAAAGCTAGGGGGGGCATGGATTCTCACGGTATGAATATTTATGTCGATGCTACTCAGCGTTATGTTGCTAGTGGCTACGGTGATGATGAAGGCGTTGATATCGATGCACAGGCGTACAGCGCGCAACAAGAAGTGCAAGGAGTAGAAGAAGGAACTGGGCTATATACCGGTAGAAATACTTCTAAGACTACTTATTACAATCGTGCGTTACGAGAAGCCCTTCGGGGAAATACGTTTTAGGAAGGAGAGGAAATGAGTGTCGACCCGGAGTGGACTAAAAAATTCTTCAACCAAGAGGACTATAGGGGAGCATACCATCTTGTCGATACTGACATGATTGGAATTTATACCCCAGCAGACCGGCAACACCCTGCATATTCTGCGCCGCCGCCAGACTACAGCTATACGTTTACTAAATTTCTAACGTCCGCTGATTTGAAATTCTATAATAGCTACTATTATCAATGCCAAAACTATATGCTTTTGGCATCCGATTCGCGCCGCCTCGAATATGCAATGACCGCCGAAGAACTATTCTTTCCCGCCATCCAAGATATCTTTGACGACGGAAAAGGGTGGGTTATTACCCCCAACCAACAAATCTTGACCATGCACATTCTCGAAGCACAACCGCGCATCCACAACGAAGAACAAAAAATCTTCGACTGGAACGTCAAATTCGACATCCTTCCCGAAGCAAAAGTCTTCCGGAAAGACACCGGGCAGCTACAGCCCATCACCGAATTCGACACGCGCGGACTCCTTCGCGACGGAGCAATCTACGGTACCCTGCGCTCCCGTTTCCTCAATCCCGGATGGGATATTCACTTCATCCCCGAAAAGGAGGTATAACCATGGGACCCCAACGTAAGGAACAGGAGACGAGCGCCCAGCAGAATTCCTCCCAGGAAGCTCATCCGGTATCTTCTGGTCAGCTACTTGCTCATCAGTCGGAGTCACGGAAGCCCCGTTTTTCTCGTCGTGCCCTCGCAATAGCAGGCGTGGGCACCCTCGGCGCTCTCATCGTCGGTCGACAGGCCGGTATCCTCGCCACCAATGAGGAAAAACAGGAAATGCGTCTTCTTAAATGGGATAGGGCACTAATCGCTCTAGAACCTGATGAGAAGTTTGATGCTGGTTACGTAGACCGTGGAAGCGCAGCGGGGTTTATGGTCTACACCGCCTACGAGCGCAACGGCAGGTACGTACCCGCCACTGAAGAGCATGCAGCCCAGAATGTGCCGTACCCCGTTCTGCAGCCGGGAATGAATGAGTATAACCGCGGTGGTTTCTATATTTTTCAGGCGTACTTTTATGCCGCCCTGAACTATTTCTACTACACCGGAGATACCAAACCGCTCTCTGAAGTGATCAACCCCGAAGAGATCATTTCACCCGAGCTTCTTCGGCTGTACCGGGAAAATCGCGGCTGGCTTATTGCTAATCAGGACGTGTACCGCCTGCAGGTTACCACCGCCGGTATTAATGACCGCAGTAAGAATGGTCGGCAGATATTGAGATACCAGGCAAGGCGACGTATTCGTGATGAAGCTGTCTTCTATGTGCCCCAAACGGGGGAGAAGTTACCCATCGATAAGTTCTTGAAGACCGGTGAGGAAGAGTATGCGTTCCTCTGTGCGGAGCACCTGCGCGGCCGCTGGGTGCTGGTGGAAGACGATAAGGACGCCACGCCGCTATACCCTCCGGGATTCTCCCTCGAAGGGCTAGAGGTGTAAGAACCCACCTTCCCGGTAGTCGCACGATATCACCGATAACCACACCAGACCAACCACCCTAGGAGACATATGGAACAGTCGCCCCAGAACCCCGGAGCACCCGCACAGGGGAGCGCCGTGCAGGGCAGCCCCTTGCCGGAGAATACGGCGCAGAGCAATGCTGTACAGGAAAACACCGTGCAGAACAACGCTGCAGAAAGCACCACGGTAGAAGCTACTGCAGTACCTACCGCAACCGCCCTCCAGAGTCCCGCGCAAGACCCCGCCGTAGATGGTGCCGCATCCGCGGCTCCTGCCGAGGCGGTAGCACCCGCGCCCGCAGAGCCTAAGCGCATGGGCCTGTACTCGCTTATCTGCCTCCCCACCGGCGGATTCACGGCCTTCTTCATTGCAAATAGTCCCTACCTCTGGATGTATTACGCCTATTGGGAATCTTCCTCGGTAGCAACGGCTACTCTCATCATTTCGTTTGTTGTTTTGCTGTGTGTCTGCTTCACCTACTGTGCTCTTGCGGCGCTCATCGTTGAGAAGATCGCTACCCGAAAGCTGCCTTGGGGTCGTTCCCTCGCCATAAGTGCGCGCGCTACCGCGCTTCTTGTGATTGTTTTGACGATTGTCTTTTTCTGCTACACCTCGTACCTTCTCCGAGGCGGCTACTAACACACCGTAGACAAACATCACCGGCAGAATACCGGCAGGGTAGAGCCCCCTAAGCTCCACCCTGCCGGTACTTCGTATCCGGGGTTCCGCGCAATCAGCGAACGCGGGGTGAGAATAGTCAAGGCACAGCATAAAACCGCGCCGAACCAGTGAAAATATGCCGCCAACCCTCTAAAATAGAAAAGGAAAATTCCGAACAACAACCCCGCCCGGCATACCGCGCGGGAAAGCTAAGGAGCGAACTATGTCGCGTAAGCCCCTCATCGCAGGCAACTGGAAGATGAACCTCAACCACGCAGAGGCAGTCACCCTCGTCCAGAAGCTCGCATGGACCCTCGACGACGCAAACTTCAACTTCTCCGCAACCGAAGTAGCCGTCTTCCCGCCCTTCACCGACATCCGCTCCGTGCAGACCCTCGTCGAAGGCGACAAGCTGGACATCCTCTACGGCGGCCAGGACCTCTCCGTCCACGACTCCGGCGCATACACCGGCGAAATCTCCGGCGCATTCCTCTCCAAGCTCGGCGCAACCTTCGTGCTCGTCGGCCACTCCGAGCGCCGCACCTACCACCACGAAAGCGACGAGCTGTGCGCAGCAAAGGTCCAGGCAGCATACAAGCACGGCCTGACCCCCGTCCTCTGCGTCGGTGAGCCCCTCGAGGTCCGCGAGGCAGGCACCCACGTCGAGTACACCCTCGAGCAGCTGCGCGGCTCCATCGCAGGTCTGACCGCAGAGCAGGCAGAAACCCTCGTCATCGCATACGAGCCCGTCTGGGCAATCGGCACCGGCAAGGTCGCAACCGCAGACGACGCACAGGAAATGTCCGCAGCAATCCGCGCAGAAATCGCTAAGCTCTACTCCGCAGACGTTGCAGAGAAGGTCCGCGTTCTCTACGGCGGCTCCGTCAAGTCCTCCTCCGCACCCTCCATCATGGGCAAGGAAGACGTGGACGGCGTGCTCGTCGGTGGCGCATCCCTGCAGGCTGAAGAGTTCGCAGCAATCGCACGCTTCGACGCATAAAACCCCGACGCACCACAGCGTCTCATAGCGTTACAGCGCCCGGCGGGTACCCACCCGACCGGGCGCTGAACCGTTTAACCGCTGCGGGGGGTGGCGGGGTATAAGAGGCGAGGGTAAGAGCCGGGCGCGTTCGCCCCTAACCGCAAAACCCACCCAGAATACGCCGACCCCGCGGTTCGCCCCGTACACTTAACGGCATGTTCAGCTTTGGTTTTTCCCTGGTCATCGCAGCCCTCGTCGGCATGATCCTCTACAGCTACCTGCGCAACCGCAAAGTGAGTGCCCCGCGCCTACCCGGCAATGACGGCGGCAACATCGGCTACGCAGGCGGCGCAGAATACCAGGAACCCTCGCCCGAATACCAGTACTTCGAGAGCCGCCGAGAAGCATTCCTCGACCAGCTCTACAGCCGCACCTCCTCACCGGAAATCCCCGTCACCCTCACCCTGCGCGACTGGGTAGACCAGGGCTTCTACGCTGAAGGAGGCGCCTACTGGGCAGCCGCGCAGCAGTTCACCTACTACCTCATCGACGGCGGATACGTGCGCGCCTACGACACCGAAGGCGACGAACTCACCGCTCAGCGTGTGCTCACCGACCGCCCCGCAGCACTGCAGCTGACCCCCAGCGAATACCAGCGCCGCAGCAACCGCGCCGCGTAAAAGCCGCCTCAACGTGACCGAATGGCGGCTGTAGCGTATAGTTAAACCCGTCTGTCTGCACCCCCGCAGTCCAGGCACCCCACCAGAAGACAACGAAGGAAGGTCCCCATGGACGTCATCATGAACGTACTCATGGTCATCATCGCCATCACCAGCGTGATCGCAGTGATGCTTGTGCTGCTCAACCGCGGTCAGGGCGGCGGCCTCTCCGACATGTTCGGCGGCGGTATGACCAACTCCCTGAACTCCTCCGGTATGGCGTCGAAGAACCTGATTCGCCTGACCGTGACCGTGATTGTCATCTGGGTTATCGCAGTGGTCCTGTACGGCCTGGCCCTGCGCTTCAACGGCCAGATCGTCGTCTAGCCTGAGCCTCTCATCAGAGCCCACGCCCACCCCATCGAGGGTGAGCCAAATAGAGCTTCTCCCCGGCACTTCTCAACCGAGAATGTCGGGGATTTTTTATGCACCAAACGGCAATGACGAAAGCGGTAGCGGGACGCGAATCTTTACGGCATGATAGGACGTATACACCACATACGAAAGGCAAAGAAGCCATGAGCGCCTACACCCTCGACTACACGTACACCGCCCCGTCAGCCCTCATCGACGGCGCCGACTCCCGCGCGCTCAGCCTCGCCACCAGCGGCGGTAGCACCCCCGAAGGTGCCGCCTCCCACCCGTACTTCTTCTCCGGGTTCCTCGAACGAGCAGACGTCTACGCCACCGCACTACTGGTCGTCGCCAGGGTCGCCCGCACCCGCTTCTACGTGCCGCCCAGCTCCCTCGCCGGAGCCCTACGCGCCGCAGACCCAGTCGTCACCAGCACCGCCGAAGGCCTACGCTTCGAATCCTTCAGCGCCTGCTGCGGAGTGTACGCGCGCCTTGACGTTGACTCCAGCGCACTCGATGCCAGCCACAGCGCCGTAGGCGTCACCAACGTAGACGTCAACCCGCCCCTGCGTGCCGCGCTTGCCTCCCTCAGAGCAGGGGAGCCCATCCACCTGAACGTTGGCGACGACGGGCTGCTCACCACCACCCTTGACGGCTCCGTCATGGAAGAAAAAGTGCCGCTGCCCATCCGCTGGCTCAAAGGCTTTGCAGAAACGCAGATGCTCTCATCCCGCATGAGCCCCGTGCACAGCCTGGACGCTGCCGCCGCCCGAACCTTCATCCACTCCCTGCCGCGTAACTCCAGCACCAAGGCGGTCCTGTGGGCAACCCGCGCCGTGCGTTCCCTGCGACTTGCCACCCGCGCCACCGCCGGATCCGTATGCGTGGCGGGCCCCGAGCGTCTGCGCGTGCTTGAACCGCTCATCCGCCACATTCAGCGCCTGGACGCGTACAGTGAGCCCGTGAGCGCCGGTAACGCGCCCGTGCCCAGCGTGTGGGTGGCGCACCTGCCCGGTGCACGCCTGAGCATTGGTTTGAGCCCCGAAAAGTCACGCGGGTTCTCCGGTGAGGGATCCGTGCTGCAGGCGCTGTCTAACCCGAACACCGCCCAGAACGCTGACATGCTTAGCGTGCTGCTTTCCTTCGAGCCGCGCATTGATGTGCCCGTCATGTCTGCCCGCGCAGGCCTGGACGAGGCGGCAACCCGCGACGCCCTCGCCCTGCTGGCTTCCTCCGGCCAGGTTGGTTTTGACGCGCACGCTGGCGAGTATTTCCACCGCCCGCTGCCCGTGCATCCGGAGGCGCTGACCGCCATGCACCCGCGCCTGGTCGGCGCGAAAAAGCTTGCCGACTCCGGCGCTATTGAGCGGGTCGGGGCGGGGGAGCACGGCACCGGCGAGTACAGTGTGCGCAGCGGCGCGAATACGTACACCGTGATGCTGCCCGCCGACCCGTACGCCGTGGAGGGGTACCTCTGCTCCTGCCCCTGGTGGTTGAAGTACCGCGGTACGCGCGGCCCCTGCAAGCACGCGCTGGCGGTCAGTATTCTCTACCGCGAACACGCCGCCGGCTAGGGTAAACACCCCGACACACCACGCACCGCACTAAAAGACGACGCCCCAAAAGCTCCCCTCAGCTTCCTCCCGAAAGACCACCATGAGCAAACGCCCCGAAACGCATACCTTCCCCGAAGGTGTTATCACCGAGCCGCTCCCCGGCGAAGTCATTTACCCGCTCACCAGGCAGCAGAAAACCTGGAGCGACATCATGCACTTCAACCGCAATCTCGCCAACATCCTGGCGGTCGGCGGTACCTTCGAACAGATTTACCGCCGCTGGCAGTACTTCGACATCACCACCACCCCATACGGCTCCCAGCTCGGTAAAAACACGCCCGGAACCGTCACCCAGGACCGCGTTAAAGCCTACGCAGAGTTCGGCTGGTTCACCGGAGGTGTTGCCATGCGCCTAGCTGAGCTCTACGGCGGGGCGCACCTCGAACATGACGAGGAATACTACACCGCCCTCATCAACTGCGACCGTGAGCTGATTCTCCCGCTGCTGCGCGAGGACGAACAGCTCCGCGAAGAACTCATCTGGGGCATGCTCGCCGTCGAAGGTAACCGGGACGTATCCCTCACCCAACGCGACTCATACAAGCCCGGACAGAAGGACAACAACCCCGGCTGGTCCTGCGCCCTCATTGAAGCCACCGAAACCGGGCTGATTAGCCGTGACCGCCTGATTGACGCGCTCCTGAGCTCCCTCATGAGCGACTTCCCGGCGTACCGAGTTGGCTGGTTCTCACGCCTGGTCACCGGGCTCAAACTCACCGCAGAAGAAATCGCGGCACGTCAGAGCGAATTTCTGACGCTTTTCTCCTCGCCCATCGGCCCGAGCGTAACCCTTGGTGTGCAGCATATTCACCGCCTCTGGACCAAAAACCCGCAGGCGCTGGATGCTACCGCATTCGCCTATGCGGCACCCGCCGTATGCGCCGGAACCAAAGCAAACGCACTCAAAATCCTGACCATGCTCCAAGCGCTGTACCGGGCGGGAACCCTCGACGCTGCCGCCTGCGAAGACGCGGTCGTCATGGCGCTCAGCCACACCCACGCGCAGGTTCAAGCCGCCGCCCTCAACCACCTCGAAGAATGGGTGCAGGTGGGCGCCGCAGATGACGCGAGCGCCGACGTTATCGTGTTTGCCGAGCGTGCCCGCGAACTCTACCGCGACTACCGTTCCCAGCTCGATCCGCTGGTTGTGGCGCAGATTCAGGAAAAGGGCTCGCCGCTCCTCGAAGACGGGTACAGCCCGGAGAATAGCCGGGGGAGCGGCACCGAAAGCACCGCCCTCACTGAAGCTGCTGACATTGAGGCCGCCGCCGCGGAGGTGCTCGCCGCCTCCCGCGCCGTAATCCACCGGTACTGGGACACCCCCGTGCGCGCCATTACCGCATCCGACGTGCAAGAACGCGCCCGCGCGCTCCTGCACCATCAGGTCGCGCCCTGCGCCACCCCCGACACTCTCAATGAGGCGGAACTTCCCGAAACGCACGCCGGATGCGAGCTGGAACTGGAACTGCTCACCGCCTACCTGCTCAGCGCTGACGGCACCGCGCAGAGCCCCAAACTGCTCGAACAGCTTGTTCCTATCTGCCTGAAAAAGCTGAACCACTGGGGTTTGACATGGTTCGACATGCGTGCGCACTTGACGGTTCTTGCCGCCGCCGGGAAGCTGAGTGAGCGCCCGAAGGCGTCGGAGATGACCCCGAAGGAAGACCCCGGTACGGTGCCGAACCTGCACACCATGTACTCCCGCCACGCCACGTTCTTCAGCACCGGATTCAAGGATTTCCTCGGCGTGCTGCAGAGCAGGCAGAGCTACACGCCGCTCGCCACCCCCGAACTGTTCGGCGGGTGGGTGCATCCGGATACCCTGGTGCGCCGGTACGCCAAGAACCTGGCTGATGGAGCCCCCGTCCTGCGCCAGGATTTCACGGCGGCGCTACTGCGTGTGCGTGTGCCGGAGGTGCTGCCTCCGTACGCTACCGACGAGCAACGACAGGATGCGCAGAACCGCCGCGCTGAGGCGCTGACCCTGCTTGAAAGCCTCGAAGAGCAATACGTGAAGAACGCTCAGGAGGATGCTCCGCGCTCTGCTCCTACCCAGATTCGTGTGCTCCGCTCCGCCCTTGACGGCACCCTCGCCACCGGGCGCGTCAACCCCTACCTGGAGTCCATCGCGGTATCCCAGAGGGAGAAAAGCTGGGGTCTTCAGCTGAACGGAGTGGCGCACGGTGTTTCCACCCCCGAGCTGAACGCTTTCCGCGGCCTCGCCACCGCCCACCACGACGAAGAAGGACAGTACGCCCTGCTCTACCCCTCACAGGCAGAACCGCTGGCGTACTACTGCGCCGGTAGCAACTGGTACACCTTGGATCACAGTGCCTTCGACCGGAGCCTGTATTTGGCGTTGGCGGCGCACCCCGGCGCGTGGGGTCCCGCCTGCGCGTTCGTGTTTGCCGCGGGCTTCTCGGAGCAGCGCGTCGAGATTCGTTCCCTCGCCGTGGAAATCATGCACCGCGTGCTGGACGACCAGCTCAGCCTTGAGGACGCCACGGCAGGCTTCGTGAACTTTGTGCCGCTGGCGATGCTGAACCGTTGGGCGCTCGCCCTCACCGACTTCGCCCAGCTGGATGCGCGGGCGGCGGTGCGCTTCTTCGCGCGCCTCATACCGCACCTGGATACCGGTGCGAACTCACTCGGTAAGCTGCTGGGCGCTTTCAGCCAGGCGTTGGCGACCCTCGACCCTGCCACCCGTGCGCAGCTCGTGGATGAGCCGCTGCGTGCCTGGTTGGGTACGCTGACCGGTTCTTCGCAGAAGGCGCGGTACGCCCGGAATATCCTCAAGCAGGTGCAGGGCTAACCGCCCCGCCCGCACCCGTTCAAACCCTCCGTTCAACTCTTTACAACCATTCACCATCAACTCCGAAAGCAGGTACCAATGACTGATACCGCCCAGCCGCATAACGCCGGGGAGCGCATCCTCGAAGAGCGCCGTGCCGCCCTCAAAGTCCTCATGGCGGCAGAATCAACTGACGTGCAGGAATACCACGCCGTCATCACCGGCGCCACCGAGGAGGAACGCGCCTCCCTCGCCCGAACCCTCACTCCCAAGAGCGTGATCGGTAGCGACCACATTAACCGCACCCCGCTTGCCGCCTACGTTGCCGGGGCGCTCGTGCACACCCCCGACGGCGACCCGTGGGAATATCACCGTTCCGCCGGTCGCGCCATGCGCACCCTGCTCTGGGAGGGGCGCCCGGATCAGCAGCTGATTGATGCGTTCCTGCTCGGCGCCACCGAACGACCCGACGAGTGGATTCTGCGTTTCATTGAGGGGTTGCCCAACTCCTGGGCGCGCTCGAAGAAAATTTGGGAAACCTGCTATACGCTGCTTCGCGCCCGCAACCTGAGCTGCGATGCCCCCGAATACCTGGTTCTTTTCCTGCACGAGGCCCTGCCCTGCGTGAAGAAGGGAAGCGCCAGCAACCACGCCCAGCTCAAGACCTTCTTCACCCGCGACATGACCCTGCTCGACCAGGAATTCTGGGCGGTCTTCCGCACCGAGGGGGTACTCTTCAAGGGCTACGGCAACCACATGGGCGAAAGCGCGGAACTCTGCCGCCTCATGGGCGAATACTTCGATATTCGTGACGAGATTCTGGACGCCCTGCTACGCGGCCTGACCAGCGATTTCAGTGCCTTCAACTCGGCTGCGTTCCACTCCGTCTACACGGACCTGCAACCCACCGACGCAGAAAATCGGGCACGATTCGGGCAGCTCATGGCTGTTCTCACTGCGGAGCCCAGCGCCTCCGTCGGGTTCGCGCAGACCATGCTGCAGAACGTCCTCAAAGCCTGCGCACCCGCCGCTCTGCAGAAGACCCCCGACCTGCAGCCCCTCGAACAGATCGACCTGGAACAGCTCATCGACGCACTCGGCGCGAACCTCTACCGCACCGAAAAGAAGATTCAGCGCGGCGCCCTGCGCCTGCTTAAGCTCATCGCCACCCAGTACGCCGGCGTGAGCAAAGCCAAGCGTAAGAAGGCGCAAACCGCCGAGCAGGTGGCGCTCGCCAACTACGTTGCTGACCGCATCCTCGAAGCCTACGATGTGCTACCCCTGGAGTTGCGCGGTGCCGCGGAAGCCTGCCTGCCCGAAGACCGCCTACCCATGGCGGAAGAGGCGGAGGGGGCGGGCGCCTCCGTAGAGGTACCGCCGGTGCTGTTGTCCGGTACCCCGCGCCATGAGTCGTTCACCCCCATTGCGGATCTGGACGAGTTCTGCACTCTGCTGATCGAGGAATCGAACGCCCATCTCGGTCAAATCGTGGGGGCCGAACTCCCCGTTGCGAGGGGAGAGAACCTGGCACGTCTTTACCACTTTGCGGCGACCGACAAGCTGGCACCGGCGGATCAGCAGCAGCTTCGTACCCTGCGCAAGATTTCCAGCGAATATTACTACAACAACGTCGCGTGTATGCCTGCGCTGTGCGCCGTGTTGGATACTAACGCCGAGGCCATGGGATGCAAGTCCTGGGAGCTATCCGAGCTGACGCCGCTCCTGCAGTATTCCGACCGTAGTGAGATGGTTGCACGAGCTCGCCCGAGTAACGCGCTCCTGAGCAAGGAAGAGATGATACGTCTGACTATTCAGAATAAACACCATCTCTGGAATGCTGACTACAAGCCGTTGAAGGGTTACCGTGACCTCTATGAGATCTTCCGCGAGCAGATGCGTGCCGTCGCCGCCGGGGGAGAGTACCACACGGAAGGACGCACGGTGCGTCTGCTGACCGCACCACTACCCGCCCGTCAGCTTACCTACAGTGACTGGACTTATCGCACTGTTTCTGGCCTGGATATGCCCTGGAGCGGCCTCAACCGTGGTCTCGACAATGATCGAGTCTGGGAATACCAGGAGGCCAGCAGGTCGGGTCGTCTTCGCGAGGCAGGTTTCGAAAACTTTAACGTTGAGGAATTCGTGAAGTACCAGCCCACGTGGCAGGTCAAGGGCGACATCGTGGATACCGCAGATGAGGCGCGCGAGACGCTGAGCCGCGCAACCGCTGGCATGAGCCCCGAGGAAGCCATCGCCTACGAGGTGCTTAACACCGCGTTCATTCCCTTCGTATATTTGCTGAATCTCGATAGCGTCGATGGGTGGCGGGGCGACTATATTATCGTGCTCACCGAGTGGTCCTCCTGGCTGCTTCAGAACAACCCGGACCTGCTCTCTGCATACTTCCTGTTCGCCGCTTCGCAGTGCGTTGAGGAGAAGACCGTCACCCCCGTCCCCGTGCTCATGCGCGCGCTGAGGGAGTCCACCGTGCAGGTGGGCGCCCCCTCCTGCACCCTGCTCGGTTACGTGGCGAGCGCGAAGAACCCCGAGTACCGTCTGACGGCGGCAGAAGCCATCGCGGCGCTCTTTGAGGCGGGCCTGCTGGACGCATCCACCTTCGCGGAGACCCTGAAGTGGGCTCTGGAGGACGGGATAGTCCTTCCGAACCGCCTGGTGGCGACCCTGCGTGAGGTGTCGGCTATTAGTCCGCTGGCGGGTTGGCGTGTGCTGCAGGTTCTGCGCCTGCTGCTGCCGATGGTCGGTGAGCTGACTAAGGGCGGCGACTATGTGCGCCTGGCGGTGGAGCTTGCCGAACTGTACGGCACGCCGGTTGAGATCCCCGCCGTCCTGGAGCCGAAAATGAAAGGCTCCACGGTGCTGGCGAAAGCACTACGCGCCCTGGTTGCGGTGACCCCGCGCGTGACTGAGGAGGCGCTTGCTGCCCGCGAAGCCGCGCTCGCCCTGCTGGGTGGAGAAACCTCGAGCGGGGACACCTCGGGTGGGGGCACCTCATCGGTAGGCGCTGAAGGGTAGCTCACGGTAGGGGAGTCATAGGGGAGCACCCCGTAACTGCGCCGCCGTATCTGCACCCCTACGCGCGCAACCCTGTGTACCCAACCTCGTGCACCCAACCGCACTCACCGCCCCGTGACGAAACGGCTTGACCACCGTCGCGGGGCGGGAGTAATCTATAAGTAATGGCGGATCATGAAGAGTCCTACTTTCTGAAATATCTTTTTCTTATATTTATCGGATTCTTCGCTTCCCGCCATTTTTCTTTTAACCCCGTTCCCACGCGGCCGGCAGGATAAGCGACCGACAGATAAGCGGCTGGTGGACAAGCACGCGGCGGATAAGCGCCGCCCAGGCTCCGCTTACGTAACCGCCTGTTGCCCCCGCGAATACACACCCCCGCAGGTCACCGATGACCAAACCCCGCGACAACCCGCACCCACGCCGCTACGATAAGAACATAGACACACCACCGACGGTGACAGCCGGGTGAGACCAACGGAAAGGACGACCCGTGACCACTCCCTACGACGCATCCCCCTACCTGCAGGAATCACCCTACTTCAACGAATCCGCCTACCTTCACGGCGAAGCGCCTGAGGGCCTCAGCCCCCTCGTGCGCCTCATCCTGATGCGCCGCTACGGCGTGTACGTCTTCACCGACCTGGACGGCCCCCACTACCGCTCGAACTACTCGAGCATTAACGACCTGCACCACTCCGGCGCATTCGACACCGACCTGGGGCGAGTATCCGTCCTGAGCAATTGCGGTCTGACCCTCAGCCCTGAGTCCCTCGCCCAGGCGCTGAACGCCAGCGCCAACGAATTTGCCCTGTTCGCGACCATCTGGTCCTACGAATACGGGTACCGCCCCGGCCGCGTGTTCCGCCGCGACTTTGATCTGCGCGCCCTGACGCTCACCGACGAGCAACGCTACACCGAGCAGATCATGCACTACCTCTCCAACCCGGACGGCACCGAGCGCATCCTTGGCGGCCTGCCCGAGAACTACGTGCCCTACGAGTGGCAGCAGCCGATGAGCCGCTCCAACTTCACCAGCATGGAACGCAACCGCCGACCCCTGCAGATGGTCAGCGGCGTGCAGAACGCCCTGATCATGGCGGGTGCCCTCTACCAGCAGCTGCTCGGTCAGCAGCAGGCGTACAACCAGACCGACCAGCGCGACCTTGTGGCGTTGCGCCGTTTCCTCGCCCAGCATGACGCACTGCCGGCTGCCCGACCGGAGAACACCAGCCGCGAAAACCGTGTGTTCATCGCCGCCTGCCTGCACCCCGAAGACGCTGAGCACCTGCGCACCATGAAGGAGGCGCTCGCCCTCGCCGCCGCCTACTCGCGTCTGCGTTTCAACGGCACGGTGGGGGACCTGAGCCTGAGCATCGCGCCGCGCCTGAAGCTGCGCCGTAGCGAACGCACCCGCATCGCTCACCTGCTCAACCGGGTGCTGGAAGCTGACCCGGTCGGTGCCCGCTACGACAGCGCACCCGCCGCCGAAATGTACAAGCGCCTCGTCAAGGCGGTTCACCCCGGCGACTACCCGTCACTGACCGCGCTGAGCCGCTGGGCTGACGACCTGTACCGCGGCGAGGTGTACAGCTTCGAGTCGCTGGTGGACCGCGCCTACGCAACCCGGGATGCGCAGAACGTGGCACGTCTGCTCTCGACCCGTCCCGGCGTGTTTGCACGCCAGCTGGTGCGCGCCCTGGATGCTTTCGAAGCGCCCCGCTACGGCATTGATACCACGCCGAGCCCCGGCCAGCAGGTCATCTTTGACGCGTTTGCCGCCGTGGCGCCGCGTGTTTCCGCGCCCATTCTGGTGCAAATCCGCAACCTGGTGGCCCTGCAGCGTAATGCGCTCGCGAACCCGCCGAAGGAGCGCCCCGCCAACCCAGTGGCGGTGCAGGAGGACCGGGAGCTCGCCGACTACGCGCGCCGCAACCCGGAGGGCGTCGCGAGGGTTCAGAACATCATGCAGAACGCGGGCATCCCGAACCCGCTGGGCTCGTTCTTTGGGGATAATTCCGGCCCGGAGAACCCGCTGCCTTCTATCCCGGTCGGTTCCGAACCTGCCGCGAGCCAGCGCGAGGAGCGCCGCGCGGCGTCCGCTCAGAAGACTCAGCCTGCCGCCCCGCAGCGCATGAACCTGTCCAAGACCGGTATCGCCACCATGATTCCGGCGCGCGAGTACAGCCCGGTCGTGCTGGACCTGCTGGAGCGCCTGGTCGAGATTGGCCTGTCCGGCCGTCTTGCCGAGACCAGCATCTACCTGCCAGAGCAGGTGGGTGATACGATTATGCCGCTGAACACACGCAGTGCCCGCCCCTCCCTGGACGGTATGGGCCGCTACAACACCTCGACGGTGCACCTGCCGCCCACCGGCGTGATTCGCCTCTTCTGCTTCTGGGATGAGGGCGTGGACATTGACCTGTCGCTGATGATGTTCGATGCCGAAGGCAACTACATGGACAAGATCAGCTACTGGTCGCAGACCGTGAAAAACAGCCAGGGCGCCATTTACGCGCACCACTCCGGCGACATTACGGACGGTACCGGCGGCGCCTGGGAGTACATCGACATTGAGGCTCGCAAGGCGCTCAAGGCGGAGGTGTGCTACCTCGTGCCGGTGGTGCAGCTGTACTCCGGCTTCGGGGAGGCACACACCCTGGCCGCGGTGAACGACCTGCAGGCGGGCTTCATGGTGGTTCCCGCCGTGGGCGTGGGCGAGGTGCACGAGGTGAGCCAGGTGCACACCAAGTTCACCTTGCGCGCTGAGAGCCGCGGCGTGCTGCCGTTCATCGTGGACCTGCAGAACCGCGACCCGTACGACATCCCGGAGGAGACTGACGCCATCGTGAAGGTGACGGATATTGGTCTTGCCCACGGCATTAATGTGCTGCAGTCTGGCGCGAACATCACCGCCGTGCGTGAACACTTTGACTGGGCGCAGCCCATGACGGTGCGCGAGTACCTGCAGCTGACTGGCGCGAAGCTCGCCCCGAGCCCCGAGGAGGCGCAGGAGGTGCTGGAGGCGACGGTTCCGTCGCTGGCGGCACTGTACGTGGGTTTTGAGGCGGATGAATCTTCGGAGGAGCAAGAGCCGCAGAATCCTGCCGCTGCTGAACAGTAACGCGGCGTAGCAAGAGTGGAGCCCCGGATAGTCGAAACTATCCGGGGCTCCACTCTTTTGTCATGTCATAACATTTTGAAATCTTCGTTGGATGATGAAGATGTACTGGCTTACTTAGGCGACTGCTTCGAGCTGTTGGCTCACATACTGGTTCAGGCTCTGGTGAGAAAGCGCTGCCTGCTGAACCAGACGACGATGCAATTGCGGTGAAACACGCAAGTTGAATCGTCCTGAGAAGGAACGCAGAGAGAACGGTTCGGGTGCCTCGCGGCCGTCTTCTTCAAGAATTTCGAGGGTGTCGGCGACGACTTCTCGGATACCTTCGAATGCCTCGGTAGAGGTTGGGGCCAGGTATGAGAGGCTGGGAAATTCGGCGACGGTTCCGACAAATTCCTGGTCGTCTTCAGACCACTCGACGCGGTAGGTGTAGAGCTCTTGGCGGGGGAGAGTGTGACTCGGCATACTTCATGGTACCACTTCTAGTACCATTCGGGCTGGTTTAAAAACCATAGAGTGGAGCCCCGGATAGGTGTCTATCCGGGGCTCCACTCTTTTATATTTGGTGCAGTTCAGAACCGAACCAGAACCGAACTTTACGGGCGGTTCTCAGGAGCCAGCGACTCCTCGGTCGCAAAAATCAGGGTCTGCTTCTTACCGCGCGCACCCGCCGCCGGGGTTTCCAGCAGCAGCTGGGCGTTCAGGTCCTCAGCGTCCAGCTTCGCGCCAGCCAGAAGGCGGCTGGTCGCATCCTGCTTATCCTCACCGGTGATGAGGAAGAACACGTGACGCGAATTATTGATAATCGGCAGGGTCACCGACACGCGCTCAGCCGGCGGCTTCGGCGAATCGGACACCATCACGGTCACAGCCTTACCGCCCTCAACCGGATCCTCCGGCAGACCGGTACCCAGCAGAACCTGCTTACGGCCCGGGAACAGGGAAGCAATATGACCATCCGGGCCCATGCCCAGCAGGGTGATGTCAAAGACCGGTGCGGGCCACTGGCCGCCGCCACCGCAGCCTCCGCCGCCGCATCCGCAACCGCCGCCACCACAACCGCAACCACCTGCGGGCTCAGCAGCCTCAGCATCAAATTCGTCCAGGGTGGTCTCTTCGATGGACTGCTCGGGTGCGGAAGAACCGCAACCGCCGGCACCACAACCACAGCCGCCAGAGCCGCCGTGCTCATGACCTGCGCCGCCACCGTGACCGCCAGCCAGCGGCAGTTCGGTTGCGCCCTCAGGCATCTGCACGCTCACAGCCGGCGCGGAACCGGCGTAGTCGCGCATCTCAAAGGCGTAGTGCTCTGCGGCAGCCTCAAGGCCGGTGAAAATATCGGACGGGCCCATGCGGTGCACATTGCCCACAACCAGGCCGTGCGAGAGCAGGGGAGCGAGCAGTGCCTCAATAGCCTGGCCGTCATTACGTTCGGGGCTACGCTCGGGTACGAAACGCTCATCGGAGAACCAGAAGTGCACGCGGGACCAGTCGATATCCTTCACGCGCTCGTTCTCAGCCCACGCCTTCAAAGTGGCGATACCCATCGTGCCGCCGGTCAGCGAAATGTGGGCGATCGTGCGCTCAGAGAGCACGTGCTCAATGATGTCGAGGATGCGGGTCACCGCGTCCGCTGCGAGAGCGTCGCGGGTCGGGTGCGCCACCAGGGTGGGGGTGGATGCGCCCATGTTCTGAATCTTAGGCATCGAAAACCTCCGGGTATTCTTCGAGATCCAGCATGTCTTCAGGCTGGCAGGTATCGTCCACGAGGGTTACGGTGCACAGCGCCTGCTTCAGCACGTCACCGTAGGTGTCGTCCGGGTCGAGGCGGCGCAGCTCCTCAGAGATACACTCGGCGAGGGTACGCACCGGCAGCGCAATCTGCTGATCGGGCGCGTACGGGGTGGAGATGGTCGCCACGGAAATGCCGGGGCGGAACATCGTCACGGAACCGTCTTCACGCTCAATGCTGACGCGGTACAGGCCACGGTTTGCCGCGCCGATGGTGGCGAGGTGTACGGGCGCTTCAAGCTTCCAGCCGAGCCACGTACCGAGTAGCACCACGGACGGGGACTTGCTCGAACCCCACACAACCACGCGGCGTACGGGGGAGGAAGGCATCTGCTCCATGAGCGCCGCCAGCTGGGTGCGCCACAGGGTGAGGCGGGTCCATGCCAGGTCGGTGTCGCCTGCACGGAATACGTCGGTGAGCTTGCGCAGCGCTTCCTTCGGGTCGTCGGCGCGTGCAGAGTCGGTAATGCGACGCTGCGCGATACGACCGATGGAGTGCTGTGCCGGGTTCTCGGGCACCGAGTGCGGCCACCAGACCACAATCGGGGAGTCCGGCAGCAACAGACCGGAGATCAGTGCTTCGGTCGGGCGGGATGCGCTACCCCAGCCGCGCAGAACAATCATCTCGGATGCGCCGGTGTCGCCGCCGAGGTGGATTTCTGCATCCAGCTGGTCCGGGTCGAGCGGGTCGTGAGAGATGTGCACAATAATGCGGCTCGGGTGTTCGTGGGAGGCACGAATTGCGGCGCGCATTGCTTCGCGGGAGTGGCCCTTTTCCGCGAGGACAACAAGGGTGAGAACTCGTCCGCTGCTGAGGCTACCGTTGGCGGCAGTCAGGTGGCTCAGTTCCTTGTTGATAGCGGAAACGGTGGTGTTATGCAGGTGCGAGATCACGGGCGCCTCCAAGCGCGGTTGTCACGCTCAAGCATCTCGTGTGCTGAACGCGGACCCCACGAACCGGACTCGTAGGGTTCAGGCTTAATGCGGTTTTCTTCCCAGTACTCTTCGAAGGGGTCGAGGATCTTCCAGGAGAGCTCAACTTCTTCGTGGCGGGGGAACAGCGGCGGCTCGCCGAGCAGAACGTCCAGGATGAGGCGTTCGTAGGCTTCGGGGGACTCTTCGGTGAAGGAGTGGCCGTAGCCGAAGTCCATGTTGACGTCGCGGATTTCCATCTGGGTGCCGGGCACCTTCGCGGAGAATCGGATGGTCATGCCTTCGTCGGGCTGCACGCGGATGACGATGGCGTTCTGGCCGACCTGCGGGTTTTCACGTTCGCCGAAGAGACGGTCGGAGGATTTCTTGAAGACCACGGCGATTTCGGTGACGCGGCGGCCCAGGCGCTTGCCGGCGCGCAGGTAGAAGGGGGTGCCTTCCCAGCGGCGGTTTGCGATGGACACCTTCAGCGCGGCGAAGGTTTCGGTGCGGGAGTCTGCGGGGATGTCGTTTTCGTCGAAGAAGCCGTTGACGTGCTCGCCGCCCTGGTAGCCTGCGGCGTACTGGCCGAGCGCGAAGGAGTTCGGCAGGTCATCGATGCGGACTGCTTCGAGGACCTTCGCCTTCTCGGCGCGCAGATGCTTAGCGTCGAGGCTGAGAGGCTCTTCCATGGCGGTGAGGGCGAGCAGCTGCAGCAGGTGGTTCTGGATGACGTCGCGGGCCGCACCCACGCCGTCGTAGTAGCCTGCGCGGGAGCCGATGCCGATGTCTTCAGCCATGGTGATCTGGACGTGATCCACGTAGTGGGAGTTCCAGAGGGGCTCGAACATCTGGTTGGAGAAACGCATCGCCAGGATGTTCTGAACGGTTTCCTTGCCCAGGTAGTGGTCGATGCGGAACACGGCGTCGGGCGGGAAGACTGCCTCCACGATGGAGTTCAGCTCGCGTGCGCTCTCAAGGTTGTGGCCGAAGGGCTTCTCAATGACCACGCGGCGCCAACCGTCGACGGGGTTGATGGTGTCGTTATCGCGGGATGCGAGGTCGTGTTCGGCGAGCTTGGTGAGGACCTGCTCGAATGCCTTCGGGGGGATGGAGAGGTAGAAGGCGTGGTTGCCGTGAGCGCCACGCTCGTCGAGTTCGGCAAGGGTGCTCTTGAGCTGTTCATAGGCTGCGTCGTCGTTGAAGGCACCTTCAACGAATCGCATGCCCTGCTGGAACTGGTTCCATACGTCCTCGCGGAAGGGGGTGCGGGCGTTTGCCTCAACAGATTCACGCACGTAGGCGCGGAAGTCGTCATCGCTCCAGGGGCGGCGGCCGAAGCCGACGAGGCCGAAGCTCGGCGGGAGCAAACCGCGGTTCATGAGGTCATACACTGCCGGAAGCAGCTTCTTGCGGGCCAGGTCACCGGTTACGCCAAAGAAGACGAGCGCGGACGGCCCCGCAATGCGGGTAATGCGGCGGTCGCGAGTGTCCCTGAGGGGGTTCGCTTCATGACCGATAGTCACAATATATTCCTTTGATTGCCTTGGTTGGTTCGTGCGGCGCGCGGTTCGTACTTTGTCGCGCGGAGGCGATGCCGCATTCTGGAAGGTGTGTACCCTGTATTGTACCGGTTTTTGACGGGACGATATGAGGGGCACCTAACCCGCCGAGATTCTCTGGGACGCCGCGGGCGGTGAAGCCCTGCGGGAATCCTGGCGAAAATCCTGGTTAGGATCCTGGTCAGAATCTCTACGAGAATCCCGGCGGATTGGTGCTGTGCCCACAATATGTTGGGCGTGCATATCGGTTGGTGTGCGTCGGGTGGTGCACACCGGGAACGCATTGGTCATGCGCTATATTTCAGCGGCTGCTGAACTTCAGTGGCTTCCGAATTTCAGCAGCTGTAGATTCGGCTGTGTCGCCTGGTTCTACTTAGCCTGCTCGAGTGCTTCGCGGACGGTCTGCAGCAGCTCTTCCCAAGAGACGTCGAACTTGGACAGGCCCTCAACCTCGAGCTTCTCCACGACCTCCGCGTAGGAGACGTAAGCGGAGATAGCGTCCAGAACCTTATTCGCTTCGGAGTAGTTCGGCACGATGGTGTTGCCGGTAACCTCGCCGTGGTCGGCAACAGCGTTCAGGGTTGCCTCGGGCATGGTGTTCACGGTGTTGGGTGCAACCAGGCCGGTGACGTACAGGGTGTCCGGCAGGGACGGGTCCTTCACGCCGGTGGATGCCCACAGCGGGCGCTGTACGTTCGCGCCGTGCGCCTGCAGACGTGCCCAACGCTCGGAGGAGAACATTTCCTCGAACACCTCGTAGGCGAGGCGTGCGTTTGCCAGGCCTGCCTTGCCCTTGAGCTGTACAGCGTCGCCGCCGGCAGCTTCGAGGCGCGCATCGATTTCGGTGTCTACGCGGGAGACGAAGAAGGATGCGACCGAGTGGATGGTGGACAGGTCCTTACCGTTCTCCAGTGCCTGCTCCAGGCCGAGCATGTAGGCGTTGATGACCTCGCGGTAGCGGGTCAGGGAGAAGATCAGGGTCACGTTCACGCTGATGCCGGCAGCCAGGGTCTCCGCGATGGGGCGCAGACCTTCCTGGGTTGCGGGGATCTTGATCATGACGTTTTCGCGGCCCACGCGCTCGTAGAGTTCACGTGCCATCTTGGCGGTGCCTTCGGCGTCGCGTGCCAGGCGGGGGTCAACCTCGATGGAGACGCGGCCGTCAAAACCGTTGGACGCCTTGTAGACGGGTGTGAACACGTCGCAGGCGTTGCGTACGTCGTCGCAGGTTGCGGCGAAGACTGCCTCTTCAACGCTTGCGCCGGCGGCGGCAAGCTCACGCATCTGCTCAGCGTATGCGGCGCCCTTGGAGAGCGCGCCAGCGAAGATGGTGGGGTTGGTGGTCACACCGACGACGTTGTGGGTCTTGATGAGTTCGGCGAGGTTGCCGCTGGTCAGACGCTCACGGGAGAGGTCGTCAAGCCAGATGGAGACACCGGCGTCGGAAAGCTTCTGAGTGGACTCAGACATGTGAAAACCTTCGATTCTTTGTCGAAATTGAAATTTGAGATATCAGTGAAATCTTCTGGGCGGCGGGAGGCTCCGGCTGAGCGGTCAGCCGGAGCCTACCCGTTGCGTCCGCACCCCACCCGTACAGGGGGAGCGCAGTGTGCGCGGCAGTTACCGCGGCGTTGTTACTGCCTACTTAGCGGCGGCGATGGATTCCTTAGCGGCGGCCACGACAGCCTCCGCGGTGATACCGAATTCGCGGTACAGGGTCTTCGCATCGGCGGATGCACCGAAGTGCTCGATGGACACGGCGCGGCCGGCGGTGCCGAGCAGGTCGTACCAGCTCATTGCCAGGCCAGCCTCGACGGAGACGCGTGCTGCAACCGAGGAGGGCAGAACCGACTCGCGGTACTCCTCGCTCTGCTCAGCGAACCACTCACGCGAAGGCATGGAGACCACGCGAGCCGCGATGCCCTGCTCGGCGAGGGTTGCGCGAGCCTGGATGGCCAGCTCAACCTCGGAACCGGTAGCGATCAGGATGACGTCCGGGGTGCCCTCGGTGTCAGCCATGATGTAGCCGCCGCGTGCGGTGCCCTCAGCAGAAGCGAACTTCTCACCCTCAGCGTCTGCGTGCACGTCTTCACGAGCCCAGACGGGCAGGTTCTGACGGGAGAGCACGATACCTGCGGGGCGGTCGGACTTCTCCAGGATGGTGCGCCATGCGACGGCGGTTTCGTTAGCGTCCGCGGGGCGAACCACGTCGAAGCCGGGGATAGCGCGCAGCGAGGAGAGGTGCTCGATCGGCTGGTGGGTGGGGCCGTCCTCGCCCACACCAATGGAGTCGTGGGTCCACACGTACAGTGCGGGAACGCCCATCAGCGCGGAGAGGCGAACAGCCGGGCGCTGGTAGTCGGAGAACACGAAGAAGGTGCCCGAGAACGCGCGGGTCGGGGAGGAGAGCACGATGCCGTTGACGATGGCTGCGGCAGCCTGCTCACGAATACCGAAGTGCAGCACGCGGCCGTAGGGGTTGCCGGTCCAGTCTTCGGTGCTGCGCGATGCCGGGTTGAAGGACTCTGCACCCTTGATGGTGGTCAGGTTCGAGCCGGCCAGGTCGGCGGAGCCGCCCCACAGTTCGGGGAAGGTGTCAGCAATAGCGTTGATGACGGTGCCGGACGCCGCGCGGGTTGCCACGGAGGTGCCAGCCTCGAACACGGGGAAAGCAGCCTTGTAGTCTGCGGGCAGTTCTCCTGCGACGAGGCGCTTGTACAGTTCGGCGCGCTCGGGGTTAGCCTTGGCCCATGCCTCGAACTTCTCGTCCCATGCCTTATGTGCAGCGGCGCCGCGCTCGACAAGCTGGCGGGTGTGCGCCAGGACGTTCTCCTCGATGAAGAAGCTCTTGGCGGGATCGAAGCCGAGCAGTTCCTTGGTTGCGGCAACCTCTTCGGCGCCGAGCTTGGAGCCGTGCACTGCGCCGGTGTTCTGCTTGGTGGGGGCGGGGTAGCCGATGATGGTGCGCAGCTCGATGAAGGAGGGCTTGTCGGTGACAGCCTTCGCACGCTCAATAGCGGCGTACAGTTCTGCGACGTCCTCAACGTAGTCGCCGGTGCGGGTCCAGTCCACGCGCTGAACGTCCCAGCCGTAGGACTCGTAGCGCTTGGCCACGTCCTCGGTGAAGGCAACGTCGGTGTCTTCCTCAATGGAGATGTGGTTGCGGTCCCAGACGACGATCAGGTTGCCGAGCTCCTGGTGACCTGCGAGCGCGCACGCCTCGGCGGTGACGCCTTCCTGCACGTCACCTTCGGAGGCGATGACGTAGACGTGGTGGTCGAAGGGGGAGGTGCCCGGTGCTGCTTCGGGGTCGAACATGCCGCGCATACGGCGCTGTGCGTAGGCGAAACCAACGGCGGATGCCAGGCCCTGGCCGAGCGGGCCGGTGGTGATTTCTACGCCCTTGGTGTGCTTGTATTCGGGGTGGCCGGGGGTGAGGGCACCCCAGGTGCGCAGGGCTTCCAAGTCCTTCATTTCCAGGCCGTAGCCACCGAGGAACAGCTGAGTGTACAGGGTGAGGGAGGTGTGGCCGGGGGAGAGGATGAAGCGGTCACGGCCTTCCCAACGGTCGTCGGAGGGATCCTGGTTCATGACCTTCTGGAAGAGCAGGTAGGCGACCGGCGCCAGGCTCATTGCGGTGCCGGGGTGGCCGGATCCGACCTTTTCTACGGCGTCTGCGGCGAGGATACGTGCGGTATCTACGGCGCGCTGGTCGGTTTCTGTCCACTGGAAGTTCTCTGCCACGTGGGTGTCCTTTCACAACGTGAGTGGATGCGCCAGCAGGCTTGTGCTAGCGCGCTGTCCGTCGGGTGTAACGTGCCTTCGGTGGCGCTTATTCCCGCGCCGGTAGGCACACGGGGTGCTGTGCGCGGGGCGTCCGGAGAGTTGTTTCGACCCTTTCGTTTTAACAGGATAGTTCACTGGGCGGAAGTATCCGGTGTGTGAATGCAGACATTCACAGGGTGATACGGGGCTGAGATGGAGAAAAAGCAACGCTACAACGCGAGCGCTGTGGATTTCACGGTGCACGTTTGAGCTGTGTTTCTGAGCTATGCGCTGAATATTGTTCAGTAACGTAACAATTTTTGTGTAAGTGGTGAAGCTCATGTTAAGGTTGAGCAGGAAGGTTGCAGACCGAAACAGTGGTTGGGTCGGTCTGCATCTCGGTGATTGAAGCCCCTCCTCCGCGTAAGAACCATTGATTATCTTACTGTGGTGGTGAGATAAAAGGTTCTGGAGGAGGGTGCTTTCTTTTAGTCTCTAACCGTGCACTTTGTGCGTGATTGAGGCTAAAGGTTTGTGTTATATGAATGGGCGCCGGATATGGTCGGAAACATATCCGGCGCCCGCCTTTTAATCTGCGATTAGAAGAAGCACAGCCTGCATTTGCGTTGTCTGTATTTGCGCTGCCGCTAGTCGGACCACTTGAACTTACGTGAGGCAATAAACCCAATGACCACGGTCCACACAATGAGGACCCAGTGCGGGTCGGCGAGCCACTGATGCTGAATGAAGTTGCCGCGCAACGCATCGCCCAGAGCCGCCGAGGGCGACCACGCCACGATTCCGGCGTACCAGTCGGGGAAGGACTTGAGCGGGAACACCACGCCGCCAGCACCGGCAAGAATGACCCAGGCAATATTCACGATGGCGAGGGTCGCCTCCGCACGTACCGTACCGGCAATGAGTAGGCCCAGCGCCGTAAACGCGCCGGCACCCATGAGCATCGTGATGATGGAGCGTGAGACGGCGATAGCGTCCGGGCGCCAGCCCAGACCGTACCCGAGCGCCGCCACCAGTGTGAACTGAATCGCCACGACCACCAGCACCGCAATGCACTTGCCCATGATCAGGCCGTTACGGCCCAGGGGAGTGGTCGCCAGGAATCGTAGCACGCCGTAGCGTCGGTCAAAACCGGTGGCAATGCCCTGACCGGATAGCGCCGTGGAAATCACGCAGAGCGCCAGAACGCCGGGGACCGCCGCATCCATGCGGGATACGCCAACCGAGTTTGCGTACTCATCGATCAGGCCGGTGAACCGCAGGGCGAAAAGCGCCATGACGGGAAAAATAATGTTGAGCATCAGCTGCTCGCCGTTGCGGAGCATCGCCATCGTTTCGTAGCGGCCCTGCTCGATCACGCGCACGAGCGGGTAGTTCGCGCGCGGGGGAATGTACTCCTCATCTTCGTCAATAGAAGAGACCTTGGGGCGGGTGTCTACGGCGGAACGGGTGTTCGCGGCGCGTTCTTCCATTCGGTTCCCTTCCGCTCGGCTCTCTTCTGCAGGCTTTTCTTTTACTTGGTTTTCTGTTGCCCGGTTGTTGGCCGCCCGGTTGTTGTTAGTGCGTGCGGTGTTGCTCATCGGATATCACGTCCTGAAATGTCGAGGAAGACATCCTCAAGAGTCTTCGGTTCCATGGTGAGAGAAATCGGCATGAGGTAACGTTCGGCGAGCGCTGAGGTGAACGCCGCCAGGTGCTCGGGGCGTAGTGCGCCGACCAGCTCATACGCGCCGGGCACGGAGGGTGCGCCGTCACGAGCCGGGGTGTAGGGCACCTTCTCGATGAGCTCCACACCGGCACGCAGATGCGCGGGCAGCAGCTGCTCGCGGGTGGGGGTGGGTGCATCCAGCGTGTACTGCAGGCGGTTCATGCCGTCGCTGGCGATGAGCTCGGAGACGGTGCCTTCCTGAACCGTGGTGCCGTTTTCAATGATGTAGACGTAGTCGGCGAGCTTCTGTGCGTCGTCAATCAGGTGCGTGGTGAGCACGATTGCGGTGCCGAGTTCACGCTGTTCACGAATGATGTCGAAGACGACGTTGCGGGATTGTGGATCCAAACCCGCGGAGGGCTCGTCGAGGAAGAGCACATCCGGGCGTCAAATGAGGGCGGCGGCGAGGGAGACACGCTGCTTCTGACCACCCGAGAGGCGGCGAATCGTGGTGCCGTTGAAGGCATCAATGCCGAGGCGTTCTGCAAGCTCTTCAACCGGGTACGGGTCGGTGTACATGGTCGAGATGTGCTCGAGTAGCGGAATGGGGTGCATGGCGTTGGGCAGGCCGCCGTCCTGGAGCATAATGCCGACCTTGGCGCGCAGCTCCGGGTCTGCCTGCAGCGGGTTTTCTCCGAGCAGGCGCACGGTACCGCGGGTGGGTTTGAGCAGACCCTGGGCGCAGGCGAGGGTCGTGGTTTTACCGGCACCGTTGGCTCCGAGTAGGACGACCACCTCACCGGGGAAGACGCGCAGGTTGACCTTGTTGACGGCGCGGTAGAGCCCGCTGGCGGTGAGCCGTTCGGGGTATTTGGTGCGGAAGGCGCGTGAGGGTTTGAACTCTTTGATGAGGTCTTTAATGGTGAGCGCCGGTTCTTCGGTGACGATGCGTCGTCGTGCGGTGGGTGAGGCGCTGGGCTCCGTGTGGTGCTCAGTGTGTGCCGTTGGTACGGCGGATGCACGCCCAGGGTGGTCCTGCTGGCCCGCGGTGGTGGTCTCCATAGACAGTCACTTTCGATTTTTGCGATGAAGGAGCGTGTGTGCCCCTTCATCTTATGCCCTAACTCACGTTCAAAGCACGCCCGTTACGACTCAAAAGTTCACTTTAAGGTAGAAAAGTTAGCAAGTAGGGGTACCTAACTAGCCAAAGAAAAACTAATTAGGACATACTTTATTTGTGTATTCCGTGAATAAGACCCCTCAGCGCGCCTCAACGAACGAGGCGCAGACCCGAAACGGCACCCGAACCGCCGCCTCGGGCTCTACTGGTGCTTCCAGTACAAAGTCCTCCGCGGCACGCACATCCAAGCGCAAAGCCGAGGCAGAAGAACGCACCAGGGACCGCGTCCTGCGCGAAGTCCTCAACAATGGCCCCGTATCCGCAGCAACCCTCGGTGAGCTCCTCAGCCTCACTCCCGCAGCGGTACGCCGCCACCTCGACGCCCTCGAATCCAACAACATGATTGAGGTCGCGCCCATCAAAAAGCACGGCGCCGGAGCTGGACGACCCGCCCGCCGCTACGTGATCGCCCCCCAGGGCCACGAACGCCTCGGCAACGATTACCTCCTTATCGCCCGCGAAGCCCTGCAAATGCTCCGCGACACGGTTGGTCAGGAAGCCCTCGAAGCTTTCGCCTCCGCCCGCGCCGCAGAAATGGAAGCCCGCTACCGACCCGTCGTAGAAGCCGCCGGTGACGATGTGGCAGCCAGAGCGCAGGCGCTCGCAGAGGCAATGAGTAAGGACGGTTTCGTGGCGACCGCTCAGGTCACCGCGCCTCCTGCAGGACGAACTGTTCCCGAGCATTTTCTGGCAAGTATTCAGCTCTGTCAGGGTCACTGCCCGGTACGCGACCTCGCTGGAGACTTCCAAGTGTTCTGCGAGCAGGAAACCGGGATTATTTCTGACCTGCTCGGCGTTGATGTCCGTAGGCTTTCAACCATGGCATCGGGCGCTCACGTGTGTACCACGCACGTGCCCCTGAACCGCGTCACCGCCGAGGGTGAGAAGAACGCAGAAGAATCCTAGAGAAACCTATTCCTAGAGAAACCTTCCGCGTAACGCTTACCGCAGTACCTCGCGGCGCACCCCAATGAACCCCTCAAGGGTGCGACCCGCACGCTGGAACCCGCCCACCCCACGCTGCGTTAAACGCCGTGGTCGAGCGCGGCAACAGCCCCCTAAACTACCGCGCCTGCAACCGGCAGGTGGCGGCGAGAAATGTAATAACCATCGAAGAAAGGCCGTAATGACTGAGAAAGTTGGGCAGAACGCCAACGACACCGTCATTTCAGAGATCCTGGAGATGAACCCCGAACTCGAGGGCATTGGCAACTACGAGTACGGTTGGGCAGACTCCGACGAAGCAGGCCAGGTAGCAAAGCGCGGCCTGGACGAGAACGTCGTGCGCGACATCTCTGCGAAGAAGAACGAACCCCAGTGGATGCTGGACATGCGTCTGAAGGCGCTGAAGTTCTTCGAGCGTAAGCCCATGCCCACCTGGGGTGCGGATCTTTCCGAAATCGACTTCGACAACATCAAGTACTTCGTGCGCTCGACCGAGGGTCAGGCGGCTTCTTGGGAGGAACTGCCCGAGGACATCCGCACCACCTACGAGCGTCTGGGTATTCCCGAGGCGGAGCGTAACTCCCTCGTCGCGGGTGTGGCTGCACAGTACGAGTCTGAGGTCGTGTACCACCAGATCCGTGAGGACCTGGAGAAGCAGGGCGTGATCTTCGTCGATACCGACACCGGTCTGCGCGAATACCCCGAACTGTTCAAGGAATACTTCGGCTCCATCATCCCGATTGGTGACAACAAGTTCTCCGCGCTGAACACCGCCGTATGGTCCGGTGGCTCCTTCGTGTACGTTCCCCCGGGAGTTCACGTGGAGATTCCGCTGCAGGCGTACTTCCGCATTAACACCGAGAACATGGGCCAGTTCGAACGCACCCTGATTATTGCGGACGAAGACTCCTACGTTCACTACATTGAGGGTTGCACCGCCCCCATCTACAAGTCCGACTCCCTGCACTCCGCAGTGGTTGAGATTGTGCTGAAGAAGAACGCACGCGTTCGCTACACCACCATCCAGAACTGGTCGAACAACGTCTACAACCTGGTGACCAAGCGCGCGGTTGCGCACGAGGGCGCCACCATGGAATGGGTGGACGGCAATATCGGTTCGAAGGTCACCCAGAAGTACCCGGCTGTTTACATGGTCGGCGAGCACGCTAAGGGTGAGACCCTGTCCATCGCATTCGCGGGTGAGGGTCAGCACCAGGACACCGGTTCGAAGATGGTTCACATTGCACCGAACACCTCCTCGACCATTGTGTCCAAGTCCGTGGCACGTAACGGCGGTCGCAGCGCATACCGTGGCCTGGTTCAGGTGCGTGAGGGCGCTAAGCACTCCAAGTCCTCCGTGGTCTGTGACGCACTGCTGGTGGACACCATCTCCCGCTCCGACACCTACCCCTACGTGGATGTCCGCGAGGACGATGTGACCATGGGCCACGAGGCGACCGTTTCCCGCGTCTCCGAGGACCAGCTGTTCTACCTGATGCAGCGCGGCCTGAGCGAAGAAGAAGCAATGGCGATGATTGTCCGCGGCTTCGTTGAGCCTATCGCCCGTGAGCTGCCGATGGAGTACGCACTCGAACTGAACCGCCTGATCGAACTTCAGATGGAAGGATCTGTGGGCTAATGCCGACCAACGAAGAAACCCTGGGTTACCACTCCCCGATCATCCCCGGCATGGACCAGGAGGGCGAGAAGCTCGCCACCGAGTTCGCCCACGATGACACCCTGATGCGCGCCACCGAGGCACACCACCAGGGCTCCAACCCGAACAACGTCCAGAAGGTACTCGAAGCATCCCGTGCAGAGCGTAAGACCTCCTACAACGTGGAAGACTTCGCACCCCTGACCGGTCGTGAAGAGGACTGGCGCTTCACCCCGCTGAAGCGTCTGGGCGGCCTGCACCTGGAGAAGCTGACCGGCACCGCACCGGCACCGAAGATCACTGCACCCGAGCAGGTTCAGGTTGAGACCGTCTCCCGCGAGGATGCACGCATCGGCTCCGCAGGTATCCCTGAGGACCGCGTGGCAGCTAACGCATGGTCCAGCTTCACCGAGGCAACCGTGGTGACCATCCCCGCCGAGGCTGAGCTGTCTGAGCACGTGGAAATCGACATCACCGGCACCGGTAACGAAGCTGCCGCACAGCACATCGTGATTGAGGCTAAGCCCTTCTCGAAGGCTGTCGTGGTCATCCGCCACACCGGCTCCACCGTACTGGGCCAGAACATTGAGTTCGTGGTGAACGACGAGGCTGAGCTGAACGTCGTGTCCGTCCAGCAGTGGGCTGACGACGCAATCCACGCCTCCGCACAGTACGCTAAGCTGGGCCGCAACGCACGCTTCAAGCACGTTGTGGTGTCCCTCGGCGGCGACCTGGTGCGCGTGACCCCCTCCACCAAGTTCACCGCTCCCGGCGCTGAGACTGAAATGTACGGCCTGTACTTCGTAGACGCAGGTCAGCACATTGAGTCCCGCCTGTTCGTGGACCACTCCGTACCCAACTGCAAGTCCCGCGTGACCTACAAGGGCGCGCTGCAGGGTAAGGGTGCGCACTCCGTATGGGTTGGTGACGTTCTGATTGGTAAGGATGCAGAAGGCACCGACACCTACGAGCTGAACCGTAACCTGCTGCTGGAAGTTGGCCCCCGAGCCGACTCCGTGCCGAACCTGGAGATTGAGACCGGCCTGATTGAGGGCGCCGGCCACGCATCCACCACCGGCCAGCTCGATGAGCAGCACCTGTGGTACCTGCAGGCTCGCGGTATTCCGGAGGCTGAGGCACGCCGTCTGGTCGTGCGCGGCTTCCTGAATGAGATCATTCAGCAGATTCGTGTTCCCGAACTTGAAGAGCAGCTCACCGAGGCCCTTGAGGCAGAGCTCGCCCTCAGCAACAACTAAGCTTTACCAGGAGAAATCAATGTCTACTCTTGAAATCAAGGACCTTCACGTCTCGGTTATCCTCGACGACGAAACCACCAAGCCCATCCTGAAGGGCGTTAACCTGACCATCAACTCGGGCGAGATTCACGCAATCATGGGCCCGAACGGTTCCGGTAAGTCCACTCTGGCTTCCACCATTGCTGGCCACCCCAAGTACCAGGTTGATTCCGGTCAGATCCTGCTCGATGGTGAGGACATCACCGAGATGAGCGTGGACGAGCGTGCACGCGCGGGCCTGTTCCTGGCTATGCAGTACCCGGTTGAGATCCCCGGCGTGACCATGTCTAACTTCCTGCGTTCCGCTAAGACCGCTGTGGACGGCAAGGCTCCCTCCCTGCGTACCTGGACTAAGGACGTTAAGGAAGCCATGAAGAACCTGGAGATTGACCCCGCGTTCATCGCACGTAACGTGAACGAGGGCTTCTCCGGTGGTGAGAAGAAGCGCCACGAGATCCTTCAGCTGGAGCTGCTCAAGCCCAAGTTCGGCATCCTGGACGAGACCGACTCCGGTCTGGACGTTGACGCACTGAAGATCGTGTCTGAGGGCGTTAACCGTGCGCACGACGAGAACGACATGGGCGTCATGCTGATTACCCACTACACCCGCATCCTGCGCTACATCAAGCCGCAGTTCGTGCACGTGTTCGTGGACGGCAAGATGGTTGACCAGGGCGGCCCCGAGCTGGCTGACCGCCTGGAAGAAGAGGGCTACGTAGCTTACGTAGGTAAGAAGTAAGCTTCTTCCCTGACCGGATTCTGACAGAAAGATAGAACTATGACTGAGACTGTGCAGGGTCGTGTTCCTCAGGAAGAGATTGAGGAAGCCCTCAAGGAGGTCATTGACCCGGAGCTCGGCGTCAATATTGTTGACCTCGGTCTGCTCTACGGTCTGCGCTGGGATGAGGATGGAACCCTCATTCTGGACCTGACTCTGACCACTGCGGCGTGCCCGCTGCAGGAGGTTATTGAGGAGCAGGTTCAGAGCAACCTGGATAACCTGGTTGATTCTTGGCGTGTGAACTGGGTTTGGATGCCGCCGTGGGGCCCGGAGCGTATTACTGAGGACGGCCGCGATATGATGCGCGCGCTGGGCTTCAACATCTAAGCTCCTGACTCGCAGATAAGGTACCCGCCCGGTGCCGAAGGTGTATGCCTTCGGCACCGGGCGGGTATTTTTGTGTCTTCTGGGTTTTGCGCCTACCTAGTCGTTCAGGTGCAGCAGCTTCAGCGAGTGCTCATACTTGATCATGAGGCAGGTACGAGTCGGTTCCTCCAGAAGTGCCAAACGCTGCGGGTCAGTATTATCCGCAATATCGGCAAGCTTCACCAGACGAGCCAAATCATTCACACGCACCCGGCTCAGATACGACTCACGCGACTCACCCGGGCGGCGGGTCAAGGCCTCAATCGCATCCACAATACGCGCCGAGAAGTGACGAGCCAGATATGCGAGGGAAACGCCGGTATCCTCCACCGTGTCATGCAGCAGCGCCACGATCTGCGCTTCAGCCTTCAGCTCCTCCAAAGAAATATCAGGGTGAGTCGCGGCAGCCAACTCACACGCAAGCTTACGTACCCCAAGAGCCACACGGCGAGGGTGGGAGATGTAGGGCCAGCCGTTACGGTCAGTCTGCCCCTCATGCGCCTTATCAGCGATGCTGTCTGCCAGGCGAACCATCTCTTTGTAGTAGTTATTCGACATGAGAACCTCCGTTGGTTTGAACTCCTGCGAGTTGATGGTCTCAGCGACGTTTTCCGCACCAACGCGGCACGGGTGGTAGCTGGTACCAACACTCTACGCCAGCTGTGGGGCTGCGGTGGCGGAACTCGCCCGAAACACCCTTAATACGTCAAATATGACGCGCCGAAGAAGAAAATAGGGTGCTTTATGTCTGCAAATCATAAACTTGGTGCCTGTTCTACCAGAGTTCTGCAGCGGATACCGACCCGCAGGAGGCGCCCCGCACCACCGCGAAAGTGTCTGCCGCACCCTTTGGCGCCGCCCGGTGTAACTCGCCCAAAATCTCATATGGTGGCAAAAAAATTTCTAACTTTTTCTGGCGAAAACAGGTGCTCAAACCGCCCAACACAAAGGCAGTTTAAGCGTGTTTAGCACACACCGATACACACTCATCAAACGAAAAAATTACACGCCCTCCGTGCCCTGCTAAAACATCCAAAAACCCGGATTTTTGTGCGAAAATACGCGATAAACTGGGGGCAACCAAACATCGGAGAACACCATGGCAGAGCTCTACGAGCGCTTCGTCGCTTTGTATCCCTACCCACACGAGCGAATCCGCCACGGCGCCCCACGAGCCGAACTTAACCGGCGATACCTCGAACACCTCTACGAGGGCAAGAACCGGGGAACAACCCCCATCGTGGTTGCCCTCGACCCGACCCTGCTCGGAACCATTGAGAATAACGTCTCCCTACGTACCTCAACCCCAGTACAGGACATCACCGCCGACACCGTCAAGCGGTACGCACACGAGCTCATCACCGACCAGCATCGTTACCTGGATCAAGTCGGTGTAGAAGTCGCCGCGCACGAGGCGTTCCGGCACCTGAACGAGAGCACCTACCTGCAGACCTACCGCCGCCTCATGGAGAACGGCGAACTCGGCGAAGACGATATTGGCACGCCCCTGAAAGCGGAGTACCCCTTCGAACTGACCGCCGGCATCATCAATGAGAAGGTTAAGGCCACCGACATTGACAGCGCCGCGGAACTGCTGATTATGGACCTGCCGCTGCGGGATGTATCCGGGGTATTTGCCTACCTGCCCTTCGGCGGCTGGGATTCCAGCCCCAGCCCCGAGGCGATGCTGTCCATTGCCCGCTACTGGTTTGAACGCGATGACGCCTACCCGGCTGTTATCGCCTCGGACTTTATCGAGTTCTACACGCCGGTGCCGGTCACAACCCGCCGCGACGCCGAAATCCTGGCGGTCGAGCACACGATGGTTTCCTCGGCGATGCCGGTGCGTGTCTACCGCGGCTTCGACAAGCTCGTGGAGGCGCTCTACGGTCAGCACGACTGGTACCTGTGGTGGGAGCAGCTCCCGGCGGCGCTCCTCATTGAAACGCCCTAAACCAGCCTAGCTGGGCGATTAAAGCGAAGGGGCGGGATGAACCTGTACGGTTCACCCCGTCCCTCTCGCGTATCTGCGCTACTTCAGTTCGTCCACGTGCCGCGCCCGCAAAGCACGAGCGGTCGCCGTCGCGTAATCAACCGCCTGCACCACCCACGGAATCAGCAGCCGCCAATACATGCGCTTGGGCAGATTACGCGCCACTGCGGCCCTGCGCAACGCACCCCAACGGTCCATGAGCGCTGGAATCGACCGGACCATCAACGCAATCAGCAGACCCAGACGCTCCGGGGAAAGGCCCACGAAACGTAGCGGCGAACACAGCCTCACAAAACCGTCAATTAGAACCGGCAGGGGAGTGCTCACCAGCAGAGCGCGGGACGCATAAAAAGCCGTCAGCATAGTCGCGATAGCATCCGCGCCGGAAGCGTACTGGCCCGTCAACACGTAATAGCCGACCATGATCAGCAAAAGCAGAGACAGCGTGCGAACCACCAGCCACAGCTGGGAGGCAGGCACACCAGCCCACAACGCGCAGAACGTGGACGCCACCAAAGCCACCAGCGCCACCTGCCAGCCGGTCACCGCCAACAACAAGAACAACCCAAAGAAGAGCGTGCCCTTGAACCATAGCGGCGCCCGATGCACCGGCGTGTTCAACGGCTGGTAGAAACCCACCAGCAGAGTACCGGGGTTGAAATCCGAGCCCTGGCCGGCGGGGCGAGGATTCACGCGCGGCGTGTTAGCGCCCATGCGCGCCTCCTGCAGTGTCCGTGCTGTCGCCTGCATCTTCGATATCGGCGCCTTCATTCGGGAACCCCTCGGCACACCACGTGCGGTACTGCTGAACCAGCTGCGCCGCATCCCCCTGGGCGAGCAAACGACCGTCATGAATAATCACGGCTTCATCGCAGGACGCCGCCAAATCCAGATCGTGCGTGCTGAGCACCAGCATCTGATCCAGCGACTCCAAGTGCTTAAGTAGCCGCGCGCGATTACGCAAATCCAGCAGGGTGGTCGGCTCATCGAGCAGAAGAATCTGCGGGCGCGCCGCCAGCACGCTGGTGAGAGCGACCAGCTGCTTTTCGCCTCCTGAGAGGGTGAAAACGCTCTGGTTTTCAAGGTGTTCGAGGCCGCGCTCGCGGAGCAGTTCACGAATCCGTTCGAGGCGCTGCTCACCGCTGAGGGCACTGCCTTCAACGGCGGCGGCACGGCGCAGACTCAGGTCAATATCTTCGGCGACGGTCGGCATAATCAGCTGCGCCTCCGGCTGGGCGAAGAGCATGCCCACACCCTCAAAAGCGCCCTGCGAATGACCGCGAGCACCCTGCGAACCGCGGCTCGGTGCCTCCAGGGTGTCGACACCGTTCACGCGCACAATACCTTCATCCGGGTGGGTGAGCCCATTGAAAAGCCCCAGTAGGGTGGACTTGCCGCTACCGTTCAGGCCCAGCACCGCGGTGCGTTTCGCCGTGAACTGCAGGCTCACATCCTTGAGGATACGGCGATGCCCGCCTTCGGGCAGCTCAGTGAAAACACTCACCGATTCAAGCTCAAGGGCGGGCATGCTGGTAGAGGCGCTCACCGCCTGCTCGCCTTGCACCTGCTGCGGTGCATTCTGGCGCGTGGAGCGGCGAAAAAACATAGCTATCCTCTCGTGCGGCACATTGTGTGCCTTTAACGCTGGGCAGAAGCCAGGGACGGGAAGGCGCGGCGTACCGACAAACCAACCAGAACCGCAATCGTGGACTTCACCAGATCCCAGGGAACGAATACCATTGCCGCACTGAATGCGGCGTCAAAAGTCATGTGGGCGTTCACCATCATACCGGCGATACCGCAGGCGGTCAGAACCACAAAACCGCAGAAGTTCGCAAGCAGAGCCATGAGGAAGGTCGCACCCACCGAACGGGTGTTGCGGGTGAACAGGTAGGCGAGGGTACCGGCAATAGCGGCGAAGGGCAGGAAGCCGAGCAGATAGCCGGCACTCGGGGAGGCGAGCGTACCCAAACCGGCGCCGCCCTTAGCGAAGATGGGCAGGCCAGCAAAACCAACCAGCAGGTACAGCGCCACGGAGGCGGTGGCGCGCTTGCCGCCGAGCACCTGAGCGGTGATGTAAATGCCGAGGGTCTGGAAGGTGAAGGGAACCGCAACGCCACCCAAGCTGACGGCGGGCATGATGGCGAGCGCGGCGATGAAGCCCGCGAACACTGCGATGAGGGAGAGGTCGGTGGCGAGGGAGGTCTTTGCCGCTACGTTACGGCGCGGTGCTTGGGGTTCCTGGGCTGATTCGCGCACGGAATCGGTCATTGGGGTGGTACTCCTTGGATACGTATTGCTCTGCAGATTTTTCTACAGAGTTGAGGGTGGCGGTGGTTGACTGCTTGTCACAACCCAATTTTTGAACAATGTTCTACGAATAGTGTTCGGTATGTATCGTACACCGCACACCATGAAAACAAAAGGTGCCCCACATGCGCACTCGGCACACCTGCACTAAAATTGATGAGGTGCTCTGCGCGCTCGCCGCTTCTAACTCGGCGAATCCCGCCCACCAAGCACTATCAACCCACACACCAGACCGCCATCCGGAAAGGCACCCATGATTGCTGTACAGAACCTCGAATTGCGTGCAGGCGCGCGCCTGCTCATGGAAGAGGTCACCTTCCGCATCGATAAGGGCGATAAGATTGGTCTGGTGGGCCGCAACGGTGCCGGTAAGACCACTATGACTAAGGTGCTTGCCGGTCTGACCCTGCCCGCTGACGGTACGGTGACCCGCAGCGGCACTATCGGCTACCTTCCGCAGGACCCGAAGGTGGATGACATGAGCCAGCTGGCGCGTGACCGTATCCTCTCGGCGCGTGGCCTGGACGGTGTGGCGCGCAAGATGCGTCAGGCGCAGAACGATATGGCTAGTGAGGACCCGGCGGTGCGCGCTAAGGGTATGCGCCGCTACGACCGTCTTGAGGCTGAGTTTATTGCCGGTGGCGGCTACGCGGCTGAGTCGGAGGCGGCGGTCATCACCTCCAACCTGGACTTGCCGGAGCGTGTGCTCGCCCAGCCGCTGTCTACTCTGTCGGGTGGTCAGCGTCGCCGTGTGGAGCTGGCGCGTATTCTCTTCTCCAATGCAGACACCATGCTGCTGGATGAGCCGACCAACCACCTGGATGCCGACTCGATTCTGTGGCTGCGCGACTTCTTGAAGAACTTCTCGGGCGGCCTGATGGTTATTAGCCACGACGTTGAGCTGATGGAGCTGGTCGTCAACCGCGTCTTCTACCTGGACGCGAACCGCTGCGTGATTGACCAGTACAACATGGGCTGGAAGAACTACCTGACTCAGCGTGAGCAGGATGAGCACCGCCGCAAGCGTGAGCGTGCGAATGCGCAGAAGAAGGCGAATGCTCTGATGGAGCAGGCGAATAAGATGCGCGCGAAGGCGACGAAGGCTGTTGCTGCTCAGCAGATGATTAAGCGTGCTGAGAAGCTTCTGCGCGGCCTGGAGGATGAGCGTCAGAGCGATAAGGTTGCGGCGATTCGCTTCCCGGATCCGGCGCCGTGCGGTAAGACTCCGCTCTCTGCCCAGGGCCTGTCGAAGTCCTATGGCTCTCTGGAGATTTTCACGGACGTTGATTTGGCGATTGACCGCGGTTCGCGCGTGGTGGTGCTGGGTCTGAACGGTGCCGGTAAGACCACTCTGCTGCGCATGCTGGCTGGTTCCACCAAGCCTGATACGGGCGAGGTCGTGTACGGTCACGGCGCGAAGCTGGGCTATTTTGCGCAGGAACACGAAATTCTTGATGGTGACCGCACTGTCTTTGAGAACATGAAGTCTGCTGCCCCGGATCTGGATGACACCCGCGTGCGCACGATTCTGGGTTCGTTCCTGTTCTCCGGTGATGATGTGGATAAGCCTGCCGGTGTGCTTTCCGGTGGTGAGAAGACCCGTCTGTCCTTGGCGACCCTGGTGGCGTCGAGCGCGAATGTGCTGCTGCTCGATGAGCCGACCAACAACCTGGACCCCGCCTCGCGTGAGGAGATTCTGAACGCGTTGAAGGCGTACCAGGGCGCTATTGTGATGGTTTCTCACGATGAGGGTGCCGTGGAGGCGCTGGATCCTGAGCGTGTGCTGCTTCTGCCGGATGCGGTGGAGGATTTGTGGTCGAAGGAATACCAGGACCTGATTTCGCTGGCGTAAAGCATTATCCGCTGACATAAAAGCCGACATAAAAGTACGGGGGAGGCTCCGGTGCCGCGTGGTACCGGAGCCTCTTGTGTGTATTGCGCGTTGTTTTATTGTCTGGGGTGTATTGTCCAGGGCGTATTTTTGTGTTCTGAAAATGTGTTGCGGAGATACTGCCGGTATTTTTCTCGTGAATAGTGCGGAAAAATGTGACCTGACCCGTGGGTTTGTATTGTTTTCTGAGCATATGTGCTGTAATTGTGTTCCCGTGCATGTGATTTGTGGGTTCTGACACACGAAACTTGCGGCATATTTGACGGGAAATAATGTTGCCTTGTGGGTTTTTCTGAGGGAAAGAAAAGCTCTCAGGCGATATTTCAGGGGGTCTGTGTGGGCTTTTTGAATTTTTCATGTGTCTCTACATACATTGTGGGAAAAATGGTAGAAACACAACAAGCGTGGGGCGTAGACTTATAACTGTTCCCGCCATTGCGAGGACGCAAATGCGAAACATTAGGGCTCACTACCGATGGTGAGCTAACGCGGGGGAGAAGAGATTCCCGCCCGCTCACGAAGGAGAACTACCAATGCACAACACTGAGTTCGAGAAGTACCCCACCTCCGGTGAAGAGAACGTTGAGGTTGACGTCTTCTGGCCCATCCAGGACGCTTAGTCTCTCACCCCGATAGGTCGGGATAAGGATTAGAAAGGCGCCCCGCCGCTTCCGTAGGGAAGTGACGGGGCGCTTTGCTGTCCTCAGTGAGAATTTAGTTATGCGGCACATTATGCCGCGTGAATACCCAGTCCGAACATTTGCAGAGGGTATTCGGTAAAGCCCATCATGGCTGCCGCGTACCAGGTGATGTACCCGGTCAGTGCTAGAACGAGTGCCTTCTCGCGTACGCTGCCGGCATCGCCCAGAATAGGCAGTGCCATGTAGCCGCTCTTTTTCCATAGGGGGGAAGCCACCAGGGGTTTGATAACAATAGGGTAGAGAGGCAGTAGTCCGCGGGTTGTCAGTAGGTCGCCAATCAGGTGAATGGTGGCGCCGACCGAAATAGCCCAGGGGAGCAGTGCCAGCGAATCAGTCGTGTAGGCGGCGTACCCGAGGGCGACGGCACCGATCCATCCACCCGGTGCGCCGAGCACGCGCAATGCCAGGCCGCCCGAGAATGCGGCAAGAAGCAGCGAAGCCCAGGGGATTCCGTTGTAGCTCAGGTTGGCGCTGAAATAGGCAATTGCCCAGAAAGCTACCAGACCCAAAATGGAGTGCGTTCCCTTGCGGTGTCCGCCGCTGACCGCCCCGACAATGCGTGCTACCCAGCGTGAAATGGGCGGGATGGAGTTGGCGATACTGCCGTTGTGGTGGTCAATATCCGGTAGCATGCCCGCACCGGCGCACGCCAGGGTGGTCACGATGAGGGTGGGGGTATCGGGAACCTGCACCACTCCCGTCTCGACGAGCACTAGCCAGCCAGCTGCGGCGCTGACGGTGTGCGAATAGCCCATCATGGGGAGGTGCCTCCTTGAATGCGATTGCTCAGCGAGTGTGATTGCCCTGCGAGTGTGGTTGCCCGGGTGTCGGGATGTTCACTCGAACTAATTAGAACAAATATAGCATATATCGAAATTACTTTCGATAGGCTGGGTTATCCCTCAAACGGCGCCACCTCAATCGGAGCCACCTCTCGATGGCACTACCCCTCAAAGGGCAGAGTCTGCTTCCAGAACTCACGCTCGCGCAGGTAGTTCTCCAGCCAGCCCACGTGCTCGGAGCACGCCAACCAAATCTTGCGGCGCTCGGGGGTGTGCACCTTCGGGTTGTTCCAGAGCAGCTGAAATTCTGCCGCCTGCTGGCAGCCCTTGCGGGAGCACTTGGCGTACTCGGGCTGTGCATCCTGAGAAAGTGAACCGAGCAGATCCATGTCTTCCTATCCTTACTATTGCGCCTCGACGTGCAGTGTTATTCTGTGCCCGCGCGACCGGGCAGAAAAGGGGTGCGGGCTGTTCCGCTTCAGCTAGTTTACGCGCCCGATGAGGCATGTAAAAGAAGGGGAGCAGGTGTTCAGTGTTCAAGAGTGGAGTGTAGCCTGCGGCACCTTTGCGCTAAAACGCGGTAAAATAGGGTTTGTCTGTCCATCCGTCCACACCCCAACCGAGTAGCCGCTGCATCGGCTCTGATCGTGAGGGGTCGACTCATCAAGGAAGCTCATGAGCGAGAACACTCCCAAGACCGTGCTGGTCACCGGCGGCAACCGAGGCATCGGCTACGAAATTGCCAAGGAATTCCAGGCAGCAGGACACAACGTCTGCATCACCTACCGTAGCGGTGAAGCCCCCGAAGAATTTTTCGCCGTCAAGGCAGATGTACGCGATGCCGACAGCATTAACGAAGCATTCAAGGCAATTGAAGCAGAGTTCGGCCCCGTGGAGGTGCTGGTCGCCAATGCAGGTATCACCCGCGACATGCTGCTGATGCGCATGAAGGAATCCGACTTCACCGACGTGGTCGACACCAACCTCACCGGTTCTTTCCGTGTGGTTCAGCGCGCCATCAAGGGCATGCTGAAGCTCAAGCGCGGCCGCATCATCCTGGTTTCCTCCGTGGTGGGTCTGTACGGTTCCCCCGGCCAGGTCAACTACTCCGCATCTAAGGCTGCACTGGTCGGTATGGCACGCTCCATCACCCGTGAGCTGGGCGGCCGTAACATCACCGCTAACGTGGTGGCACCGGGCTTCATTAACACCGCAATGACCGAGGTTCTGCCCGAGGAAACCAAGAAGAACTACCTGGCGTCCATCCCCGCTGGTCGTTTCGCGGAGGCGGAAGAGGTCGCTCGCGTGATTCGCTGGCTCGCATCCGATGAGGCTAGCTACATTTCTGGCGCTGTCATCCCCGTTGATGGCGGCCTGGGCATGGGTCACTAACCCCACCCCCGTACGGACTGCACGAAGCGCTCGAACGTGGGCGCACCCTTTCTAGACTTTAAGGACAAAAAACTATGGCACAGCTGACCGGCAAGACCATTATCATTACCGGCTCCTCCCGCGGCGTTGGCGCAGACACCGCACAGATTCTCGCCGCTGAGGGCGCGAACATTGTGGTGAACTACCGCTCCAAGGCACCGCGCGCGAACAAGATCGTCAAGGCTATTGAAGAGGCTGGCGGCAAGGCAATTGCAGTGCAGGCTGACGTGACCAACAATGAGGACCTGCAGAACCTCGTCAACACCGCCGTGGAGACCTTCGGTTCCCTGGACTACCTGATTCTGAACGCTTCGGGTGGCATGGAAACCGGCATGGGCGAAGACTACGCAATGCGCCTGAACCGTGACGCACAGCTGAACCTGGCACGCCTGGCTGCAGAGAAGATGCCCGAAGGCGCACGCATCGTGTTCGTGACCAGCCACCAGGCGCACTTCATCCGCGAGGTTGAGACCATGGACGAGTACAAGCCCGTCGCAGAGTCCAAGCGCGCAGGCGAAGACGCACTGATTGCCGAGATTCCCGCACTTTCTGAGAAGGGTATCTCCCTGGTCGTCGTGTCCGCTGACATGATTGAAGGCACCGTCACCGCAACCCTGCTGAACCGCCTGCACCCCGGCGCTATTGAGCAGCGCCGCGAGACCGCCGGCAAGCTCTACACCGTCAACGAGTTCGCGCAGGAAATCGCGAAGATGGTCACCGCAGACGTTGAGACCGGCCACGTTGAGCTGGTCGGCGGCGCACGCGGCTTCATCGACTAATAACTTCAGCTGCTATAGGTGCCGTTGCGGATGCGCCCGCCCCTCTGACAAGGTACATTTGATGAGGCGCGCCGCCCCTGACGCGGCGGCACCTATAGCCCCTAAGGCTTCGCGCGAGGAACCCAGTGTGGGGTACCCGCGCACTATGCGCCAACCGCTCCGATAACCCGGCACGGGTTGCGGGGTGGGGGGCGCATCCCATCCATCTAACTCACTGGAAGAAGAACCATGAGCACCGTACTCAACCTTCAGAATGTCTCCGTGATTCGCGGCGGCCGCAAGATTCTCAACGACGTTTCCTGGACTGTGAACGAAGGTGAACGCTGGGTTGTTCTGGGCCCCAACGGCGCCGGTAAGTCCACTCTGCTGTCGGTTGCGGCAGCCCGCCTGCACCCGACCAGCGGCGAGGTTGAAATCCTTGACGAGACCCTCGGCGCTGTTGACGTGTTCGACCTGCGCCCGCGCATTGGTCTGTCCTCCGGTGCTTCGGCAAACCAGATTCCCGCCAACGAGAAGGTTTCCGACGTTGTCGTGACCGCAGCGTACGCTGTATCCGGCCGCTGGAAGGAAGAATACGACGTCATGGACGACGAGCGCGCCACCGAGCTGCTGGCTGAATGGGGTGTCGACACCCTCGCTGACCGCACCTTCGGCTCCCTCTCCGACGGCGAGCGTAAGCGTGCACTGATTGCCCGCGCCCTCATGACCGACCCCGAACTGCTGCTGCTGGACGAGCCCGGCGCAGGCATGGACATCTCCGGCCGTGAGGACCTGGTCGAGCGTCTGACCGCACTTGCCGCTGACCCCTACGCACCGGCTACCGTGCTCATCACCCACCACCTCGAGGAAATCCCGGCGGGCTTCACCCACGCTCTACTGGTCCGTGACGGTGGCGTGGTCGCCGCCGGTCCGATCCTGTCCACCATTACCGAGGCGAACCTCGCAGCAACCTACGACATGGACCTGGCTCTGACCGTCACCTCCGCGGGTCGTTACTCCGCGTTCAAGCGCGCATGAGCCGTGCCCCGAAGCAGCTGAGCGCCGAACAGATCGCTGAGCGTGCCGAGCGTGTCTACGCCATCGAGTCGGTCACGGCTCTGGCGCAGGCACCCGAGCAGGCTTTGCGCTACTACACGCAGCTGACCGACGTGAAGCTCCGTAGCGCCATGGAGCCGCAGTGGGGTATTTACATTGCGGAGTCTTCGAAGGTGATTCGTCGTGCGCTCGCTGCCGGTCATCAGCCCGTTTCTTTCCTGATGAGTGAGAAGTGGGCTGATGATTTGGCGGATGTTCTGCGCGCCCATCCTGACACTCCCGCGTATGTGGGTAGTGAGGAGCAGTTGGAGCAGGTGACCGGTTTTCATCTGCATCGTGGCGCGTTGGCGGCGATGGCTCGTCCGGCGCCGCAGCCTCTGGAACAGTTGCTGCAGGGTGCCTCTCGCGTGGCGATTTTGGAAGATATTGTGGACCACACGAATGTGGGAGCTATTTTCCGTTCGGCTGCCGCGCTGAACGTGGATGCTGTGCTGGTGACTCCGCGGTGCGCTGATCCGCTGTACCGCCGCTCGATTCGAGTGTCGATGGGTACTGTTTTTCAGGTGCCGTGGGCTCGCCTGGAGTCGTGGCCTGCTGACCTGCAGACCCTGCGCGAGCTGGGCTTTAAGAGCGCGGCGTTGGCTTTGGAGGAGGATTCGCTGACCCTGGAGGAGCTTTCTGCCCGCCGGGATGAGAAGCTGGCGCTGATCCTGGGCACGGAGGGGCACGGACTGTCGCCCCGTACCCTCGCGGCGTGTGACGATACGGTGATGATTCCGATGTCGCACGGTGTGGATTCTTTGAACGTTGCGGCGGCGAGCGCTGTGGCGTTCTGGGAGACCCGCCCGCGTTCATAACCTGAGTTCTCACCTGATTCTTAACCCGCGTGAGTGCCTTCTTCGGGTGCCTTGCGGTGTGTGGGTTAGTGCCTGTGAGGGAACGTACTGGGATTTAATCCGTGAAGGTGGTACCCTTAATGGGTTGTGCACGCCCTATGCGGGCACAATGGTGATGCGCTCTGAGATTTTCTCGATAGCTGCACATCGAAAAACCTACTCCATCTATATAAGGGCTACTGGCAAAATCCAGTAGCAGAAGAAGGTAATCAATGAAGGCAGAAATCCACCCGGACTACAACCTGGTTCTGTTCCGCGACCTCGCATCCGGCAAGGTCTTCCTGACCCGTTCCACCATGACCTCGGACAAGACCGAGAAGTGGGAAGACGGCAACGAGTACCCGATCGTCGAGGTTGAAATCTCGTCCGAGTCGCACCCGTTCTACACCGGTAAGCAGCGCATCATGGACTCCGCAGGTCGCGTCGAGCGCTTCAACGCACGCTTCGGCAACTTCGGCAAGAAGTAAATCTTCTTTCCCACTTTTGCTTTTTAGCGAAATCAATGCCCCGTTCTCCTTGGTTTTCAGGGAGGCGGGGCATTGCGCGTTCTATGCGGGTACCAGAATGGTTCGCCCAAACGTGAGGAAAGTTGTAATGTAAAACCTTTCGTTCACCGGTGCGTAGACCCGCTGACGGCGTTACAATGGGAAAGTATTTTGCGAGCTGTGCATTTTCTGTGCCCTCCAGCACCGCCCCATATCGGCGGGTATTCTCCGGCTCTCTGTATTCTAGAGACTTCGCTGGATGCGCTGTGCGTCTCGCGTATCACCACCTCAAACAAAGGACAACTTAATGAGCGACGCTCACTCTGAACCGTCGCAGAAGAAGAAATGGGTCAAGCGTATTCTGCTGATCCTGCTGATTCTTCTGCTGGTTATTACCCTCGGTATTGGTTTCTTTATTTGGCGTGCTGGCCACACCTGGGATAGCAAGACCGAGAAGTTCGATTCCATCACTAAGGTGGACGAAGACCTCAGCAAAATTAAGGAGCAGCTTGGCGAGGCTAAGAAGCTCAACGTGACGGAGCTGAAGGCTCCGACCGTCACCAACTCGGATACCGGCAAGAACGGCACCACCGATGCTGCTGCGGCTCTTGCAGCTAACGCCAGCGAACACGATGCAGATGGCGACGGTATCTTGGACAACGGATACAATTACGGCGTTATTAAGGGACCCGGCAAAAACATTCTGTTGCTCGGTAGCGATACTCGTACCGGCGCTGATGCAGCTCTGGTGAGCGGTTCCCGTGCAGACACCATTATGCTCATGCACATCCCGGCTGACGGCAAGGGCGTGTACATCATCTCGATTATGCGAGATACCTGGGTTGATATTCCCGGATATGGTACGGCTAAGGTGAACGCAGCACTGAACTATGGCGGTGTTTCCCTGCAGGTTGCTACCATCGAGAACTTGGTGGGCGTCAAGATCGACCACGTGGCTGAGATTGAGTTTGAAGGCTTCAAGTCTCTCGTGAACGCTATTGGCGGCGTGGACGTTCAGGTTCCCTTCGCATTCACCAGTAATGTCTGGACTTTTACTCCGGGTCTGATGCACCTCAACGGTAGTGGCGCTCTGAGCTTTGTTCGTGAGCGTTACTCGTTCGCTGATGGCGACTACCAGCGTGTGCGTAACCAGCGTGCATTCCTGCGCGGCCTGTACAACACGATGAAGGCTAAGGGTGCGTTGAGCAACGTGGCATCTTTCCAGTCTTCTATCGAGTCTCTGACCGACTATATGCGCGTGGACCAGGGTCTGAATGCAGCGCAGATTGCTCAGATTGCGGCTCCGGTGCTGACTAGCGGTGATACCACGATGCGTATGACCACTCTTCCGAACGCAGGTCCGGGTTGGTCCTATGATGGTCAGTCAATCATTTTTGTAGATCAGGCTGCAAATGCGCAGCTGGCACATGCTTTGCAGAATGATACGATGGATCAGTTCATGGCGACTTACGGCCAGGACTAAGATCCGACTCCTTGAGGGGGTGAAAGCTGATGAGGCTTTCACCCCCTCAAGTTTTAACCTCAGGTTCTAACGAGGCTTTTCTGCATTCTCGCGGGGCTTCGGGGGCAGCGTACAGGGCATACGAAAGGGGCGGCTACCTCACCGTGATAGTGGGGTAGCCGCCCCTTTTGTATCGTTGCGTTGTATCTTTACGCCCTGTAGCAGAGGAATTTATGCCTTCGAGTCTTCTTCAGCCTCGTCGGTCTCTTCATATTCTTCCTCGTACTCGTCGTAGTCCCCGTAGCCTTCGTGGTAGGGCTGACGGCCGAAGTAGAATGCCACAGCCGCAACAGCGCCACCCAGGATAGCGATGAGGATGCCGAGCATCGGGGTCCACAGCATCGAGATTAGACCGGCGACCAGAACGGCGAGGCCTGCACCCTTGATTAGGTTCAGCAGACGGTCACGTTCGGTCGGTTCGTAGTATTCTTCTTCCTCAATGGTGTACTCGACTACGGGCTTCTCTGCGGTGGATTCGCTGCGAGCCGGCTCGGGTGCGGAGGAGCCACCGGTCAGGGAGCTCATGAAACCGCGACGCCTCTTCGGTGCCTGCTGTGCGGAGGATTCCAGGTAGTGGCGTTCGCCTTCGGTGGGTACGAATGCGGCGGGTACATCGTACTCTTCACCAACGGGCAGCAGAGCCGGAACGTTGTTGGGCAGGGTCTCGTACCATTCCTGCGGAATATCGGCGGGTCGTGCAGCCTGAACGGTCAGGGACAGCTCGAGGGTGTTACCGCGAATAGTACCCCACGCGCTGGTGAGGCGGTCGTTCTCAAAAGCGTAACGGATGACGGGCGTCAGCTGCTCAGACATCTGGGTGCTCAGGCGGCCCACGAGCTTGCGGTCGTGGCGCACCTCAACACTGTCAACGAAACGGCCGTCGGAGGTCTTCAGCTGGTTCGCTTCCAGGGTCAGGATCACGCGGCCTTCACCGCTGGGCGGCAGGATGCTGTGCAGGTATTCGGAGTGTTCCTTCTCGTCCAGCACCTTCATCGACGGGCCCTGGGGCAGCAGGGTCGCGCGGGTCGGTGCGTCGTTGAGGGGGAAGAGAGAGCCGGGTGCGGACAGGGAGAGCACGCCGGTGCTCTTGACGTGCATGCCGCCGCCGTCAGCGCGTACGGCAACAGCGGAAAGCTGCAGGTGCGCGATGGGCTCGTAGCCGGAGGCGACCACGCGGGTAATGGAATCCCAGTACGCGGCGGAGTCTGCCGCGCTCATGCGGCCTACCTTGAATTCGTCAATGTAGACGGCAATGCTATTGGGCTCGTAGGGGTTATCCGGTTCGGGAACGAGGCGCGCTTCACCGTACCAGATACGTTCACGGTCGATGTGCAGTTCCTCAAAGATTTGGAGGGTTTCTGCTTCGTAGTAATCATCGGTGACAATGTCAACGCTACCGCGGTCACCGAGTGCGTAATCGACCACTGAAAACTCCTTCTGATGTGTCTAAGCGAGCGGATACCTAGTCTATTCTCTCATGCTTTCAGTGTGGACAGCTCACAAAAACGGGTGACATTTATCTGTCTTTTAGCACTGGGTGCATATAGTTTTGTGCCCTGGCGAAACTGCTTCGGCAATAAGCAGGTATGTCAGCGCCTGAACCACTGTATGAGGGAAATATTTGGACGGCATACCGCCGCTATGAATTCTATAGATGAGCCAGAAAAAGACCACCGCCCGGCACGTCCCGGTACGTTACCGGGAGCGTGCCGAACGGCAGTCTCTCAAAGAGGCTAGAGAACCTAGCGGGGGAGAGCGGAACCTAGCCTAGATACCGGCTCGCACCCCGCCACAAGCCCTCAAACCATGCAGCTTAGTCCTGCAGGGAGGCGTTGAACTTCTGCGCCACAATCGAACGGTGGCCGTGATCCTGAGCCTCCAGAACCAGACGACGCAGAGCCGAAGGAGCCTCGGGGTTCGCCTCCAGCCAACGCTGAGCCAGAGCAACGGAGGGGTTACCCTCAACGCCCAGACCCTCGGTGGAGCCGGTGTTGTACGGAGCCTTCGGGTACAGGCCACGCACAATGCGGGTCGCCATACCAATCGAACGGGACGCCCAAATGGGCAACAGAGCCTCAAAGTAGGAGTCGTAGTAGGACTCGCGCAGCTCAACCGGACCGCGAGCAAAACCGTTAATGGTCGAAGCCAGAGCGTCGTTCGACAGCGACTCGTCTTCCATGATGGTCTTGTACGCGGCAGCCTTACGCTCGGCAGAGGGCAGGGCAGCAATCGCGTACGCGTAACCGTTCGAAGAAATCGAGGAGGGGCTGTACTTCGCCGCACGGTCCAGATCCTCAACGGTCACCAGGTCGCGGCTTGCGAGCGCACCCAGCGCACTCCAACCCAGGTTCTGGTCGTAAGGAATGCCGGTTGCGTCAGCAATATCGCCGGTGGTGTCTTCGAAAGCACCGCGGGCAATATCGCGGCAGAGCTCTTCACCCTTGGTCGCGTTGGTGGAGACCGAAATCAGGGCGCGCAACAGGATCAGCTGCTCGTCGGAGCCGGGCTTAGCCTGTGCCAGTGCGGCTGCGAATGCGTCGTAGAGAGCGTCGTAGAGGCGCTCGCGGCCGGTGGGTGCGGAGAAGGTTGCGATAGCGACCTGTGCGTTGTTGACCATGGTGCCCAGCAGGGATGCGCTCGGTTCCTTGGAGACGTTGCGTACGACTGCGTCGACGTAGGTGGTGACAGGCAGGCGTGCATCGCGCACGTTCTCCCAGAGGGAGCCCCAGATGAGGCCGCGGGAGAGTGCGGATTCGAGGGTGGAGACACCTTCGATAGCTGCCTGCAGGCCGTCTTCGTCGGTCAGGGCGACCTTGGCGTAGGTGTGGTCTTCTGCGTTGAGCATGAGCAGGTCAGCTTCGCCAACGAGCTTCTTCTGCTCCTCGGTGAGCTCCACGCGGTGCTCGGAGACGGGCTCTGCCGGGTACTCGAGGGAGAGCAGGCCGGTGGAGGTGAGCTTGCCGTCGGTCAGCGCGAAGGTTTCCAGCTTTGCCACGTGAGGGCGGCCCAGACCTGCGGGCTGCTGTGCGGGCAGTTCATGGGTGAGGATCAGGTCGGTGAGCTGGCCGTCTTTGCCGTAGACGCGCTTGGTGCCCAGTGCGGACACGCCGGAGGTCTGCAGCCATGCGTTAGCCCATGCCTGCATGTCGCGGCCGGACACCTCGTTGAGTACCTGCAGGAAGTCGTTCAGGGAGGTGTTGCCCCACTCGAAGCGCTTGAAGTACACGCGTGCTGCCTCGATGAAGGTGTCGAAGCCGACGTAGGCAACCAGCTGCTTGAGCACGGATGCGCCCTTTGCGTAGGTGATGCCGTCGAAGTTCTGCGATGCTGCTTCCAGGTGGGGGATGTCAGCGACGATGGGGTGGGTGGTGGGCAGCTGGTCCTGCATGTATGCCCATGCCTTGCGGTTGTTCGCGAAGGTGACCCATGCGTCGTTGAAGTTGTTGGCTTCCTTGGCGCCGAGGGTGCCCATGAAGTCTGCGAAGGATTCCTTGAGCCACAGGTCGTCCCACCACTTCATGGTGACGAGGTCGCCGAACCACATGTGTGCCATTTCGTGACAGATGGTGTTGGTGCGGCCTTCGAGGTCGTCCTCGGTTGCGCCGGAAACGAAGATGTAGTCTTCGGTGAAGGTGACCAGGCCGGGGTTCTCCATTGCGCCGATGTTGTATTCGGGCACGAATGCCTGCTCGTACTTGGGGTACGGGTAGGGGTAGTCGAAGAGGTCCTGGAAGAAGTCCAGGCCGTTTTTGGTGACCTTGAAGATGTGGTCGTAGTCGAAGTGCGGCTTGAGGGACTGGCGGCAGTATGCGACCAGGGGGATGTCGCCGCTGTTGACCTTGCTCTTGGGCTTGTAGGTGGTGGTTGCGGTGAAGTATTCGCCGGCAACGATTGCGGTGATGTAGGTGGAGATCTTTGCGGTGGGGGAGAAGACTCGCTTGGTGATGGAGTCGTCGGTGGGGTCTACGACCTGGCTTTCGAGTACGCCGTTGGAGCTGACGACCCAGTCCTTGGGCGCGGTGATGCGGAAGTTGAAGACTGCCTTCAGGTCGGGCTGCTCGAAGTTCGGGAAGACTCGGCGGCAGTCGGAGGGCTCGTACTGGGTGTACAGGTAGACGCGACCGTCGGAGGGGTCGAAGTAGCGGTGCATACCTTCGCCGGAGCGGGAGTAGTAGGAGCGACCGTGGATGGTGAGTACGTTTTCTGCCTGCAGGTTGGTCAGGGTGATGCGTGCGCCGTCGACGACATCAGCCAGGGTCAGTTCGGTACCGTTGAGCTTAACGGAGTCGACGCTGTGGTGGATGTAGTCGATGAAGGTTTCTGCACCGGGGGTGTTGCAGGAGAATCGGACGGTGGTGACGGTGGGGTAGGACTCGAATTCGGGGTCCTTGGCGTTAGTCAGGTCGACATGCACGTCGTAGGTGTCGACACTGATGAGAGCCGAACGTTCTGCGGCTTCTTCGCGGGAGAGGTTCTCATTATTCATGCTCTTTATTCTAGTCGGTATGACCGGAAATATGGCAGTTGAGTGGGCGTGCCGGTCATATTACTCAAGGTGCGAGAAGATCACCCGGGGTGTGGGGAACCAACCAACCTCGAATGTGTGACACAGAACATACTCTTTCGATTTGCGGAGTGCTCAGAAAGCCCGTATAGTATTACGTGTTGCTTCGAACGGCGCCGAAAGGAAAACGTTCGAAAGTCACCTGCGCGGGTGGCGGAATAGGCAGACGCGCTAGCTTGAGGTGCTAGTCCTCGTATTAGAGGGTGGGGGTTCAAGTCCCCCCTCGCGCACAGATAATCCCCGGTTCTTCGGAACCGGGGATTTTTGTATGCCCGGTAGAGTATGCCCGGTAAAAAGTACACAAAAAAAGTAGTGGGGTGAGGCTCCTTGAATGGAACCTCACCCCACATTAGCTACGCTAAGGAAGCTAGAAGAACAGCTGCATCAGCTGAAACCGAACGAATCAGTATCGTTCGAAGAGATTACTCAGCCAGACGCTCCGGGTCGGTGGTGACCAGAATCTTCACAGCGGTCTCGTTGTGGTGGATCAGGGTGTCGAAGCCCTTGTCGATCAGGTCTTCCACAGCAATCTTGCCGGTGATGAAGGGCTTGAGGTCAATCTTGCCGGACTCAACCAGCTTGATGGTCTCGGGGTGGGAGTTCACGTATGCGATGGTGCCGCGGATATCGAGCTCCTTGAGCACAACCTTCTGAACATCCAGGGAAGCGGGCTTGCCCCAAATGGAGACGATGACGACCTTACCGGTGGGCTTGAGAGCATCCAGGATCAGGTCCAGTGCGGGCTGAACGGAGGTGCACTCGAACGCGATGTCAGCACCACGACCGTCGGTCAGCTTGTGAATCTCAGCCAGGACGTCAACCTCTGCGGGGGAGAAAGCGTAGTCAGCAACGCCGGAGTCCAGAGCCTTCTGGCGGCGCAGCGGGGACAGCTCGGAGATGATGACCTTAGCGCCCTTAGCCTTCAGAACTGCGGAGGTCAGCAGACCGATGGGGCCAGCACCGGTCACCAGTGCGAATGCGCCCTCTTCGAACTCACCCGCACGCTCAACAGCGTGGTAGCCAACGCTCAGGGGCTCAATCAGTGCAGCCTCGTCCAGGGGAATGGTGTTGGGGATCTTGTGAACCCAGCGGCGCTTGACGGCAACCTTCTCGGACAGACCGCCACCGCGACCTGCCAGGCCGATGAAGTTCATGTCCTTGGACAGGTGGTAGTCCTTGGAGTCGGGGCCGGTGTAGACGTCATCACGAATGATGTAGGGCTCGACAACAACGTGGTCGCCAACCTCAAGGTCGTCTACGCCTTCGCCCAGTGCCTCAACAACACCGGAGAATTCGTGACCGAGGGTAACGGGGGAGTCCTCACCAGAAATGGGGTGGGGATGACCGTGCTGGGGGCAGAAGATGGGGCCGTCAAGGTATTCGTGCAGGTCGGTACCGCAAATACCGCACCATGCGACCTTGACCAGAACCTCGCCCGCAGCGGCTTCGGGTGCGGGGATGTCTTCAATGCGGATGTCGTTACGGTCGTAGAAGCGTGCTGCCTTCATGGGATGGAGCTCCTTAGCGTGGTTGTGGCGCTCGCAGCGGTGTGTGCTTGCCGGTACGGTTCGCATCCATGGGTCTGTCACAGTGTTGACAGAGGCCCAAACGACATGGTTTGGACCGGTTGTGAACTGTCCTGCCGGCATTCGCATCGCTAGCGCCGGATGGTGATGGGTGCGGCTGGATTGTCGCTCCCATGTGCTTAACGCTACTCCACTGAATCAAAGATTCCTAGGATATATACAAATTTTCTTTTATGTGACACAAATTTCTTTTTGGACGTTTTCGACTCCATCACGCCCGAGCATCTAGCGCCCGGCGAGCGCAGACGGTAGCGTAGAAGCATGACTGACGCGAACGCACAGGGCACCGCCGCCCACACCCAGCCCACTTCTGACAGCTCCGGTCGAACGGCACCGAACCGACCCGCCGCAATAACCCGCCACTATGACGCGCCCGACGCTGATTGCGTGCGCGGTAGCGAGTACTCCGAAATCCTCGCCCTCGAAACCGAGCAGCGTAAGCATGCCGCTGAGCACCGCCGCAAGCGCGGGCACGCGCACCCCGAGCAGGAACATGCCGACCACGGTCAGCCCGAGCAGAAACGTAGCCACGGCGAGCGCCATGGTCACGGAAAGGGTCACGGTCACCGCCTCGACGAAGACAGCGGGCTGGCGCATATTCGCCGCGACCTCGCCGAATCCGTCGCCACCCGCGCAGACTCTTTGACCGCAATTCTCAAGGCAATTCACGCGCACCCTGAGACTGCCTACGAGGAGTATTTCGCCTCCCGCACGCTCGTTGATGCGGTCCGCGAAGCCCACCCGAACCTCAGCATCGAGTACCCCGCCTTCGGCCTGGATACCGCGTTCAAAGTGGAGCTCACCAGCGCCGACTACGACCCCGCCACACACCGCACCATCGCGATCCTCTCCGAATATGACGCGCTGCCGGGCATCGGTCACGGCTGCGGCCACAACGTCATCGCGGTATCCGGGCTGGGCGCTTTCCTTGCCCTGGCGGATGCGCTCGCTACCGGCCCCGAGGCGTTCAGTGGCAGGGTCCTCTACTACGGCACGCCCGCCGAAGAGTCTGATGCTGGTAAGGAGCTGATGGCGCGCGCCGGCGCGTTCGAGCGGGTGGATGCCGCCATTATGGTGCATCCCTACTTTATTGATGTGGCTGATCAGGCGTGGTTGGGTCGCCGTGAATGTCGCGTGACTTATACGGGCGTGAGCGCGCACGCGTCCTCGCACCCGTTTATGGGTCGTAACGCCCTGGATGCGGCAAACCTGGCGTACCAGGGTTTGGGTTTGTTGCGTCAGCAGATTCCCGGTTCTGACCGTATTCACGCGATTATTGACCACGGCGGTGACGCCCCGAACCTGATTCCTGCCGCCGCGAGCCTGCACATTAATATCCGTTCTAAGCACGCGCCGACTCTGCGTGCGCTGTCGCGACGGGTTGAGGAGGTGCTGCGCGGTGCGGCGCTTATGGCTGGCGTGAGTGCGGAGGTGACGTGGGATTCTTCGCCGATGACCATGCCGGTGCGCACGAACCGTCCGCTGTTGAAGCGTTGGGTTTCGGCTCAGCGTTCGGTGGGTCGCCACCCGTACCCGCCCGGAACGGTCAGTGACACCCTGGCGGCTTCTACTGATTTCGGTAATGTGAGCCTGCGCGTGCCCGGTATTCACCCGCTGATTCAGATTGCGCCCGAGGGCACCGGCATGCACACGGTGGAGTTCGCGCACTGTGCGGACACTCCGGCGGCGGTTGATGCTGCTCTGGATGCGGCGTTCGGTCTGGCGTCTGTGGCTTTGGACTTCCTGGTCGACGACGATCTGGCGGATGCTGTTCGTGCTGATTTTGAGGCTTCCGGCGGTGCCGTGGATGTGGAGGGCTACTTTAGCAGCATGTGAGCTTGCTCAAAAGGTCAGAACGTCATTATTTGGTTTTGTGAGTGAAAAACACCCCTCATAGCCCATAAAGTCACCAGCACCCATCGAAAAAAGCAAAATATCCCAACACAAAACGCAAAATCTGCGGCATAATAGAACATAACGAAGCAAGCTCACCGGGGAAGGACGCCCACCCAAGGAAATTCAACCCCGAGGCACACACCCGCTTCCCGATAAACCACGCGAGAATCCTCTCGCACCACACGGATAACTCTCACGAAAGAGGGCATACAGCAATGAACGGTGTCAACAACCCCACCAAGCTCGGCGTCATCGGTGCAGGCGGCGTCGGTAGCGCAACCGCATACGCAGCTATGGTCCGCGGCTCCGCAGATGAAATCGTCCTGTACGACATCGACGGCAAGCGCGCACACGCTGAAGCACTGGACATCGCACACGGCGCAATGTTCGCACACGAAGCAACCGTAACCGGTGGCGACGACATCGAACTGCTGCGCGACTGCGACATGGTCATCATCACCGCTGGTGCTCGCCAGAAGCCCGGCCAGCCCCGCCTCGAACTGGCAGGCGCAAACGTCGCAATCCTCGAGAAGCTGCTGCCGAACATCCTGTCCGTAGCACCCAACGCGATTATCATGCTCGTCACCAACCCCTGTGACGTTCTCACCATCGTGGCTCAGAAGATTACCGGCCTGCCCGCAAACCGCGTGCTGTCCTCCGGTACCGTTCTGGACTCCTCCCGCCTGCGTTGGCTGATTGCTAACAAGGCTGGCGTCTCCATCAAGAGCGTTCACGCAAACGTTGTTGGCGAGCACGGCGACTCCGAGTTCCCCGTCTGGTCTGCAGCAAACATCGGTATGGTTCCCCTGACCGAGTGGGAGCAGGACGGCAAGCCCGTCTTCACCGAAGAGGTCCGTGCAGAACTGGCAACCGAAGCTATGCGCGCAGCATACAAGGTCATCGAGGGCAAGGGTTCCACCAACTACGCAATCGGTATCTCCGGCGCACGTATCGCTGAGGCATTCCTCGGCGGCCAGAACGCAGTGCTGCCCGTCTCCACCACCATTGCAGGCGAGCTGTACGGCTTCAAGGACGTTGCACTGTCCCTGCCCACCATCGTCAACCGTGAGGGCATCCAGCGCGTGCTCGAGGTTCCCATGAACGAGGCTGAGCTGGCACAGCTGAAGGCATCCGCTGAGGCAATCCGCGCATCCGCAGCATCCCTGGGCTTCTAAAACCCCGGCTTCTCATTCTCTCGGGCTCAACCCGTAAGAAGCAAACATTCAGTAGGTGCAGCGTCAAGCTGAGCTAACCGACAGAAGAACCCGCCGCACCCGGCACCCGCCTCTTGAGGGGTAGGGGACCTGGGGACGGCGGGTTCGCTGTGTCTGTAAGGTTTTTATGCGGGGTTTGATGCGCCGCGTGCTGCTTGGCTTGACCAATCTGGCTTGCCGAGCCTGACTCGACCAACCTGGGCTTACCGCTCTGGCTTTGGTGTTCTCTTCACGCCACCGAATTTACCCGCTGATTTACCTGCCGCACCCGTTCATAGTTCCGCGTTTAAACCGCCGCATGACCGCCCGGCGCACACCATCGGCCTGTAGGTAGTAGAATAAATGGCATGAGCATTGATCCTCGCACCGAACTCACCCGCCTCCTTGACGCGCTGGAGGCGCACCTGACCGCCGTCGTCAACCGAACCGGCGAGCACGACTCTGCCGTCGATGAGGCATACGTAGAAATCGCCAACGCCTTCGAAGCCTACGAAGATGCCCTCTTCGAGGCGTACAACGAGGTCACTCCCTTGAGCGTCTACGGTGATGAAGACGAGGATGACCTTGAAGAAATCCTCGACGATGAAGACGACATCGACGACGATATTGAGTACGAGGACTAAATAGCGCCTCGCCCATACGTTACGGACCGACCCCTGACCGGTGCCCCTACGCGGGGTAATACGGCAGGGGTCGAACCGTACCCACAACACCCGCGTAGATCTTGCCCTCAGCATCTACTGAGCATCCACCACGCACCTACCGAGCATGTACCGAGAACGGAGACACCCGTGAGCGAACCCCGCACCTGGCGCGACGCCGCCCTCATCCTCCGCACCCAAAAACTCGGCGAAACCGACCGCATCATCATCATGCTCACCCGCGACGGCGGAATCACCCACGCCGTCGCCAAAGCCGTACGCAAACCCACCTCCAAATTCGGTGGACGACTCGAACCGTTCATGCACACCGACCTGTCCTTCAGCCGCGGTCGTACTAATCTGCACACCATCACCCAGGCGGCGACCCTGCACGCCTACACCGCACCGATTATGGCGAACTACGATGCGTACACGTGCGCCTCCACCATCGCCGAACTGGCAGAAGCACTCACCAAAGACACCGACAACACCGCCGACATTTACACCCTCACCCACGGGGCGCTTGCCGCGCTCGCGCACGGGCAGCACGTGCCGCAGAGGATTCTGACCCGCTACCTAGCACGCAGTATGAACGCCGCTGGCTGGCCGCTCATCGGGGAGAACTGCACCCGATGCGGCAACCCGCTCGTGAACTCCGATAACCGGGGCGATAACGGGGCAGACAGTAGCACCCCCGGCGCTACAAGCGGAAGCGGCAGGTACATTGCCTTCCACACCGCCCACACCTACGGGCACCACACGGTCCTCTGCCCTCAGTGTGCACCCACCACCGACACGCCCCTAACCGGCCTGCGTGCCGAAGAGCTCGGCTATGCGCTCGCTACCGCATCGGCGGATCCGCGCGCCTGGGCGACTATTGACGCAGCACCGGTGCCGGTCGCCTCCAAAATTCTGGGACTCTACCTGAAAACCACCCAGAACCTGCTCGAACATCCCCTCAAAACGGCGAGCGCCCTCGAAGCAGAAATTCCTGCCTCGTAAAAGATGCACGCCGGCGCGTCAAACATGGGCCAACCAGGACGCAAAATAACCCCCGAAGCACCCGCCCATGCGCGCTGTGTCACGGTAAAATAGCTAACAGCACGCCAGGTTTATATCTGGCGCATATCTAGGCAAACGACCCCGGGGGAGAACCCGCCAGGGAAGAAAGGCACACATGGCACGCACCCAGCCCGTACCCCCGCCCGCACACCCCACCGGGGCAACCCCGCCGCCGATCCCGAAGAAGTTCATTCCGCAGCACGTCGCCGTCGTCATGGACGGGAACGGACGCTGGGCGAACGAACGCGGCCTGCCCCGCACCGAGGGCCACCGCGCCGGCGAGGCGGCACTGCTGGACGTTGTTGCGGGCGCTATCGAAATGGGCATCCCGTACGTGACCGCCTACGCGTTCTCCACCGAAAACTGGAAGCGCTCACCCAGCGAAGTCGCGTTCATCATGCGTTTCTCCACCGAGGTGCTGCAGCGTCAGCTGGCAACCCTCAAGACCTGGGGTGTGCGCATCCGCTGGGCTGGTCGCCGACCCAAGCTGTGGAAGAACGTCATCGAAGAGCTCGAACACTGCGAGCGCGAAACCATCGACAACACCGTCTGCACCCTCACCATGTGCGTGAACTACGGCGGCCGCGCAGAAATTGCTGACGCGGCGGCAGCTATCGCAGCGGACGCTGTGGCGGGCAAGATTAAGCCCGGCAACATTACCGAAAAGACCATCCAGAAGTACCTGGACGAACCCGACCTACCCGACGTTGACCTGTTCCTGCGTTCCTCCGGTGAACAGCGCATCTCGAACTTCCTGCTCTGGCAGAGCGCCTACGCCGAGATGATTTTCATGAACGTGCTCTGGCCCGACGTTGACCGCCGCACCCTCTGGGAAGCTGTCGAAGAGTATGCGCGCCGCGACCGCCGCTACGGTGGCGCAGTCGACGCCGTCGCCAACGACAAGTAGCGGCCCGGCATACAGTCCCGGATCATAGCCCCATAAACCACCCACACCCTCCAACACTAGGGAGAACAAATGCGCATCTACCCGACCTTCTTCAACATCTTCTTCAAGGGCATGGACCCCGAGAAGGCACACCACGTCGGCTTCTGGGGCGTTCAGACCCTGCGCAACGTCGGCATCACCCGCGCGCTGCGCAAGTACTTCCAGCCCGCCCCCGAACTGGCAACCACCGTCATGGGCATTACTTTCCCCTCGCCGTTCGGCCTGGCTGCAGGCTTCGACAAGGGCGGTAAGGGCATTGCCGCGCTGGCCGGTATCGGCTTCGGCCACGTCGAGATCGGTACCATCACCGGTCAGGCGCAGCCCGGCAACCCGCAGCCGCGCCTCTTCCGCCTCGTGGAAGATAAGGCGGTCATCAACCGCATGGGCTTCAACAATGACGGTGCCGCAGCGGCAGGCCCGCGCGTTGCCGCCGCCCGCGCAGACCTCGAAACCGAATACCGCGGCGCTGTACGCCCGGTTATCGGCGTGAACATCGGCAAGACCAAGGTCGTTGAGCTTGAGAACGCTATCGAGGACTACCTGATCTCTACCCGCACCCTGGCACCGCAGGCAGACTACCTGGTCGTCAATGTCTCCTCCCCGAACACTCCGGGTCTGCGCACCCTGCAGGCTATCGAGTCGCTGCGCCCGCTGCTTGCCGCCGTGCGTGAAGAGGCAGACCGCGTATGCCCCAACCGTCACGTACCGCTGACCGTGAAGATCGCGCCGGACCTGGTTGATGAGGATGTTATCGAGGTGGCAGCCCTGGCTAAGGAGCTGAAGCTGGACGGCATCATCGCCACCAACACCACCATTGCCCGCGACGGCCTGGGCCTGACCAGCGACATGACCAAGGTCAAGGAAATCGGTGCTGGCGGCCTCTCCGGTGCGCCGCTGAAGCCCCGCTCCCTGGAGGTACTGCGACTGCTTAAGCGCGAAATCGGTGACGACCTTGCCATCATCTCCGTTGGTGGCGTGACCACCGCTGAGGATGTGCAGGAGCGCCTGGACGCTGGCGCTGACCTGGTGCAGGGTTACACCGCGTTCCTGTATGAGGGTCCGCTCTGGGCGGCACACATTAACCGTGGCCTGGTGAAGCTGCGCCGCGCTCGCCGCTAAAAGGTTTGCAGGTCAGGGGGCTTTATGCTCCCCGGCGTGCTGGAAGGGGGCACCGTTCTCTACCCGTTGGGGTGGAGGCGGTGCCCCTTTTGTGTGCCCTCTATTCCCTATTCCGCCGAAAAGCCACTAAAGAAGTAGCTTTTCGAAACACATGTGGCTTCTGAGCACGCGTAGTTATTTGACGTATAAAGCATTGAATTGTTCGAATAGTGGTGATTCGATGCTATTACACTCATTGCAAAGCAAACGACTGTAAATATGCGGTAGGGTTTTATATGTAGTGTCCCGCGGCGCATTGTTGCACCTGTCGGGTACGCTGCTCGGCTGGGTTCTTCCGGCGGTCAATAATGACCATTTTTACCAGCCTGACAAGTGCATACACACCATCACCGACGATAGGAGCGCACCGTCATGGAGCCTCGTACCTTCCTTTACCGTACCCAAATTCATCGCCGTACCCTGCTGGGCAGCGGCGCGCTTGTGAGCCTGGGCGCCCTGCTTGCGGCGTGTGGCCAGCAGGCAAATAATGAGGCGAGTGCCTCTTCAAGTGCAACCGACGCTGCATCCGCTGCGCCGAGCGAGATGGCTTCTGCTTCTGCTTCGGCGTCTACCGCGGCATCTGAGTCACCTTCGGCGAGCGCGACTCCGTCTACTGTTCGTGGCTATTCGGGCGGTTCGAAGGCGCCTGATGGGGAGTATCGCCCTGCGGATGGCAAGGGTCCTGCTCAGAATGTGCCGAAGCCTAATGCTCATGAAGAGGGTTACCGCGAGAAGTCTATTGAAGGTATCCGTAAGACGATGGATGCTTGGGTTAAATGGACTAATTATGGAATTCAGGTAGGCGATTTTACGGAATCTCGAAAGTATATTTCCAGTGATTTTACGGAGGAATTGGAAGGGTATAAGAGTTTTGAGGATTTGTATAAGCGCGGTGGTTGGATTATTGATGGCATTGACAACTATGTTGCTGATGGAAATCCGTGGTCTGAGGATGGGGAAACCTATTTTTGGAAGGCTTATCGCGAGTGGAATTATATAACTCTTGTGGAGCCTACTGGCGAGTGGCACAGAGACGTCAATATCCAGAAGGATAACGATACGTGGAAGTTTGAGTTTAAGTACTCCGATTCTTCCTGGAAGATTGTTGGCTGCGAACAGGTAGATGGATAATGCGCTGAGAATTAGTGCATTTCAAAGTTCTAGAGTTTTGTATTTCTGAGGATAGGAATTTCTGTGTCTTCTTTTGTTCTTAACCGCCGCGCAATGTTGAGTGGCGTTACGTTCTTTGGTGCGTCTGCTCTGCTTGCGGCATGTGGTCAGCAGGCTAGTAACGAGGCGGCAGCCACCGCATCCGCAGCGCCGAGCGAAACGGCTTCGGTTTCTACTGCGGTATCTGAATCTCCCTCAGCAAGCGCTACCCCGTCTACCGTTCGCGGCTATTCGGGTGGTTCGAAGGCGCCGGATGGTGAGTACCGCCCGGCTGATTCGAAGGGACCCGCCCAAAATGTCCCCAAGCCCCCGGCACCGGAAGAGGGTTACCGCGAGAAGTCTATCTCTGGTTTGGAGAAGACGATTCGCGCTTGGATTTTGAATGAAAATTACTCAATTCAAACTGGAGACTATACGGAAACCCTTAAATTTGTGAGCCCTTCTTTCAAGGAAGAGATTGATTTCAGCAAAAAGATTTCATCTCTTTATCAGAAGGGTGGTTGGGTTATTGCTGGTACCCATAACTTTGTGGCTAATGGTGCGCCCTGGTCTGAGGACGGTGAGACCTATATTTGGCGTGCTTATCGTCAGTGGACTTACGCGATGTATGTTGAGCCTGATGGTAGCTGGGAGAGCTTTGAGAATGGGGATGATGTCAATAATATGTGGGACATCAAGTTACGTCATACGGGTGATAGTTGGCTTGTTGAGTCGACAACTGCAGTCGAAAACTAACGTCTAATTTACAAATCCATCACCGATAAAAAGGATTACAGACTTATGACTTCCACTATTTTTACGCGCCGTGCATTGTTGGGCAGCGTTACGTTGTTTGGTGCGTCCGCTCTGCTTGCGGCGTGTGGTCAGCAGGCGAATAACGAGGCGGCAGCCACCGCAACCGCGGCGCCGAGTGAATCGCCTTCGGCATCTGAAGCTGCTGCTGCATCAGCCACTCCGTCCAGTGCTCGCGGCTACTCGGGCGGTTCGAAGGCACCCGATGGTGAGTACCGTAAGGCTGATAAGTACGGTCCGGCACAGAATGTGCCGAAGCCTGCTGAGCCTGAAGACGGGTACCGTGAGAAGTCTGTTGAAGGTATGCGTAAGACACTGGATGCCTGGGTCAAATGGGGTAATTATGGCGTGCAGACTGGTGATTATTCGATGGCTCGTCAGTTTGTGTCGCCGACTTTTAAGAGCGAGTTGGGGGCTTACGAGGGCATCGAGAAACTTTACCAGCATGGTGGTTGGGCGATTGATGGTATTGAAAGCTTGACTGCTGATGGTGCGCCGTGGTCTGAGGACGGGGAGACGTATTTTTGGAAGGCTTACCATGTCTGGGAAAAGGAGATTTATGTTGCGGCTGATGGTAGTTGGCGTTCTTGGACTAATGAAGATAAAACTAACGACACCTTCATTTTCGAGCTGAAGCATGATGGCCAGAAGTGGGAAATTATGGGTTACAAAGGTGTGGGGGAATGATTGTGAAAAAGTTCCTGCAGGATTGTGATGTGTTGAATCGCCGTACCCTGCTGGGCAGTGGCGCACTTGTGGGCCTTGGTGCCCTGCTTGCGGCATGTGGTCAGCAGGCGAATAACGAGGCGGCAGCCACCGCAACCGCGGCGCCGAGTGAATCACCTTCGGCATCTGAAGCTGCTGCTGCTGCATCAGCCACTCCGTCTACTGTTCGTGGCTATTCGGGTGGTTCTAAGGCACCCGATGGTGAGTACCGTAAGGCTGATAAGTACGGTCCGGCACAGAATGTACCCAAGCCTGCTGAGCCAGAAGATGGGTACCGTGAAAAGTCTGTTGAAGGCATGCGTAAGACCCTTAAAGCGTGGGTTGAATGGGCTAACTACGGCACCGAGACTGGTGATTATTCCGTGGCTCGTCAGTTTGTGTCGTCGGAGTTTAAAGATGAGTTGCAGGCATATGCCGATGTTGAGGATCTTTACGCTAGTGGTGGTTGGATTATTGGTGGAGTTGACTATTTTGAGGCTGATGGTGCGCCGTGGTCTGAGGATGGGGAGACGTATTTTTGGAAGGCGTATCGTCACTGGGATCGTGAGATTTATGTTGAATCTGACGGTAGTTCGCGTAGCTGGGTGAATGAGGATAAGACCAATGACACGTTTAAGTTCGCACTCAAACATAATGGTGTTAAGTGGGAAATTATGGGCTACGAAGGTGTGGATAAGTAATTATGAAGAAATTTTTGAAGGATTCTGCTGTTGTGTTGCCGCGCATTCCGAAGCAACCACCAAAGTGAAACCCTCGTAATCTTTCCACAAGATAGACGGCCACACACCCAGAGGGCTGGAGCAATGACAGGTTCCACGTGCGCGCTCGCGCATAATGGAGATAAGCGGGAGACCATGCACTACAACGATGTGGAGGACCAACCATGAACCCCAACATGCTGAACCGCCGCTCAATACTGACCGGAGGCACCCTCATCAGCCTCAGCACCCTACTCGCCGCCTGCGTGCCGCACGACATCACAACTGCAGGAGACGGATCCACCGCCTCCGGCACACCTGCCACCAACAGCAGCCCAAGCAGCAGCGCCGGCAACAATGCCGGCAACGGCGAATACCGCAAAGCAGACGCCAAAGGCCCCGCCCAGAACGTCCCCAAACCCAACGCCCCCGAAAACGGATACCGCGCAAAGACCCCCGACGGCATCCTCAAAACCATGGACGCCTGGAACCAATGGATCAACTACGGCGTCCAAACCGGCGACTACAGCAAAGCCCGCGAATTCCTCTCCTCATCAAACGACGGAGAACTCAAAATCTACCGGGAAATAGAAGCGCTCTACCAGCGCGGCGGATGGGTCATCGACGGCATCGAACACTTCGAACCCGAAGGCATACCCCGGAGCGACGACCATCAAACCTACTACCTGAAAACCAACCACAAATGGGACAAACACACCGAGGTAGAACCCGACGGCCGCCAAGAAACCTGGAGCAGCGACAAGGAAGAAGAAATCTACACCTTCGCCCTTGAACACCGCGACGGCAAATGGCAGATCCTCTACTCCCGAATCGAAGCCTAACCGTACCGGCGTCTAGCCACGGTTATACGCCCAAAAGCCACATGTGTTTCGAAAAGCCACCAAAGAAGTAGCTTCTCGAAACACATGTGGCTTCTCGCGTAAGAGTGTAAAGACCAGCGGGCATAAAAATAGGGGAGAGGCCTGAACCTTCAGGACCTCTCCCCAAGCACCTATAAGGCACTAACGACTTAGTGCGGGTACTCGCCGTACTTCACCATCGGAACCGGGCGGCGCATACGACGAATCATCATCACACGGTTAAACGCATACATGCCAGAACCGCGCTGAACCTCGCCGAACTTCGCAATCAGCTTCTTCTTCAGGCTGCGCCACAAAATGAAGTAGTCAACAACCCACAGAATCATCAGCGCATACATTGCGTAGACGGAACCGTAATAAATCGGCGCCGCCGCAGAAGACGTACCAGACACACCCTGAGCAATCCAGCCACCAATGAGCAGAACCAGCAGCACAGCCAGCATAAAATCGCCAAGGTTACGGCGCGCATCCACATAATCACGGATATAACGACGCTGCGCACCACGGTCCACGGCGGGCAGGTAACGCTGATCGCCACCCATCAACGCATCATTCTGACGCTCACGAGCCTTCGCCATCGCCTCACGTTCACGAGCCTTCGCCTCCTTACGGTCATTAACAACCAGAGGCTGACGACGAGCCGCCTGCTGCTCCTTACGCGAAGGAGTAGGACGGCCCTTCTTCGGGGTGAACTTCGGATTAACCGGAGCCTGAGGCTCCTCTACAACCTGCGGCTGAACAGCTTCCGCTTCAGCCTTCTCTTTCTTACGACCAAACACCCTCCCATCATACCCGAACGGCACACACCAAACCCGCCCCCACAAGCCCACACCAGCAACTGAAACAACCCCAACCACCCGGCGGCGGCGGGTAAGGTGGGGGTAAGGTAGAAACATGACTACTGAATTCACCCACCACAGCGCCCTCAGCGACGCCGTCACCAAAAACTTCGAAGCAACCCTGCAGACCCTCACCGAGCTCGTCGCCATCCCCTCCATCGCCTGGGAATCGCACGACCTCACCCAGGTAGACCGCAGCGCCGAGGCAGTCGCCGCGCTCGCAACCAAGGCAGGCTTCAACAACGTACGCATCGAACGCGCCACCTACACCACCGCAGACGGCACCGAAAAGCAGGGCATGCCCGCCGTCATCGCCTCCCGCCCCGCCGCAGAAGGCTACCCGACCATCCTGCTCTACGCCCACCACGACGTGCAGCCCGCCGGCAACCTCGACCTGTGGGACACCGACCCCTTCGTCGCAACCCGCAAGGGCGACCGCCTCTACGGCCGCGGCGCAGCAGACGACAAGGCAGGCATCCTCGTGCACCTCGCCGCGCTCGCAGCCCTCAACGAAACTCTCGGCGAGGACTTCAAGCTCGGCGTGAAGCTCTTCATCGAAGGCGAAGAAGAAGCAGGCTCGCCCTCCTTCGTCTCCTTCCTCAACACCTACCGTGAGGAACTGTCCGCCGACTACATCGTGGTCGCAGACTCCGCCAACTGGCGTGCCGGCGTACCCGCACTGACCACCAGCCTGCGCGGCGTCGCATCCGGCGACATCGAGGTGCGCGTCGGCAGCCACGCCATCCACTCCGGCATGTTCGGCGGCCCCATGCTCGACGCACACACCCTCATGGCGCAGCTACTCGCCACCCTGCACGACGCCACCGGCGCCGTAGCCGTCGAAGGCCTGCACCGCGCCCCCGAACCCGAACTCGAATACGCCGAAGCAGACTTCCGCAACGACTCCGGCATCCTCGACACCGTACCCCTGGCAGGCACCGGATCCGTCGCCTCCCGCCTGTGGACCCAGCCGGCAATCTCCGTCATCGGCATGGACATCCCCTCCATCGCAACCTCCTCCAACACCCTCGCCGTCGTATCCCGCGCACGCATCAGCACCCGCCTAGCACCCGGCGACAACCCTGAAAACGCACACCGCGCCCTCGCCGAACACATCAAGGCACACGCACCCCACGGCGCCCAGGCGAACTACACCGCCGTCGACTCCGGCATGCCCTTCGCCACCGAAGTCGACGCAGACGGCGCACAGACCGCCCTCGACGCAATGCGCGCCGCCTGGGACGTAGAACCCGTACAGACCGGCATGGGCGGCTCCATCCCGTTCATCTCCGACCTGAAGGACCTCTTCCCGCAGGCACAGATCCTCGTCACCGGCGTAGAAGACCCCGACACCCGCGCACACAGCGCCAACGAGTCCCTCTACATCCCGGACTTCAAGAACGCAATCCTCGCGGAGGCGCTACTGCTCAGCGCACTCGGCGCCCGCTAAACGCGCTCGCTAGGAACATCCACAAAAAGTGGGGGAGAAGGGTCACAAACCCCAACCCCCACTTTTTCGGTATCCTAGAAGCAGAATTACATGTCAAGCCCCCACACCAAGACTCACGCCCCCGGCGAACTATGCACACCCTAGGTTGTACATCAAACACCCAGGCGCGTATCGTGAAGGCTAAAACGCCCACACGCACCCACACGCGGCGCACACGGGCAACCAACAAAACAAAAGGACAACACCAATGAGTGAAACCACCACCGAACTGCCGACCCACGGCGTCAACCTCACCGAAGTAGCACAGACCAAGGTCCGCACCCTCCTCGAACAGGAAGGCCGCACCGACCTGCGCCTGCGCATCGCCGTCCAGCCCGGCGGCTGCTCCGGCCTCATCTACCAGCTCTACTTCGATGAGCGCGTCCTCGACGGCGACGCAGTCCGCGACTTCGACGGCGTAGAAGTCATCGTCGACAAGATGAGCGCACCCTACCTCGACGGCTCCACCATCGACTTCGAAGACACCATCGAAAAGCAGGGCTTCTCCATCGACAACCCCAACGCAGCAGGCTCCTGCGCATGCGGTGACTCCTTCCACTAAACCGAAGACACCCCAGCGCTAAGCACCCCAAGGTGCAACACGCCTAAACAAACCCCCGTCTCGCATACTGCACCCAACCATGCAGATACGCGGCGGGGGTTTTACACTTAACACATGACTACGCACGAAATCACCTGGAAATACATCCTCAACCAGCTCGTCAAACACCAAAACCTCACCGACACCGAAGTCGCCTGGGCAATGGACCACATCATGACCGGCCAAACCGAACAGCCGATCCTCGCATCCTTCCTCACCGCGCTGCACTCCAAAGGCGAAACCCCCGAAGAACTCGGCGCCCTCGCAACTGGCATG